>Ga0115002_10000088_pt1 | contig 119668 bp, 111 predicted proteins | sample ArcticOcean_MG_C_8_FD_89576 | JGI IMG/M metagenome (GOLD analysis project Ga0115002, IMG submission 89576) | Marine microbial communities from western Arctic Ocean - ArcticOcean_MG_CB11_86 | ecosystem: Environmental > Aquatic > Marine > Oceanic | place: Arctic Ocean: Canada Basin | collected... | reverse complement strand
TAATGATCTGTTCGTCTGTATATCGCTTCTTCATATCGAGATCTCCATCCATCTAGATTAACTGGAAATCTCATCGAGGTCATGGTTCTAAAAGTGGGGGATAGGTCAGGACTAAACGGATACTAGGAAACAAGGGGGCTTGACAGCGGGGGTTATAATACAGATCACCTGTTCCTAATTATAGGCTACGAATATGCAAATCAAGCGACTAGTGAATGATAAAGCGGTAGTAAGGGGTGACCAGCTCTTCGATAGCAAAGGAGAAGCTTTCAAGTTTAAGGAGTTTTTCGGTGGTCAGTTAACTACCGTGTCATCCACCAATGAGACAATAAGTAAAACCGCTGCGGAGCTTGGTTGTTATCTGCTGAATAAAAATAGGACTGAGACTGGCTTGAATAAAGATCGCCTTCGTAGCTTTTGGGAAGACTAGTAAAGACTTTTCTGAGGGTGTAAAGATTTCTGTGTAACTGCCAGGTTCAAATGTATTCCGCCAGGCGGCCTTCGAATTCAATCATAAATCTATTCAGTGCCATTTTCCAATTTCGGATTGGCATCGTCCATTTCTTGGATGCGGCCTGGATCGCCAAGTACACCACTTTTTTAGCCGAATCATCAGTTGGAAACAGCTTACGCTTTTTAATGGCCTTGCGAACCACACTGTTAAGTGACTCGATGGCGTTGGTAGTGTAGATCTCTTTTCGTATCTCCTGTGGATAATTAAACAGCGTGTTGAGGTTCTGCCAATGGGCACGCCATGAGCGACTGATTTGGGGATATTTGTCGTCCCACCGCTGCGAAAATTGATCCAGTGATGCCAAGCCTTCCTCTTCGGTGACGGACTGGTAAATCTATTTCAGATCAGTGGTGACGGACTTGTAGTCTTTCCAGGGCACGTATCGTATTGAGTTGCGTATCATGTGAACAATCCAAAGTTGGATATGGGTGTCAGGGAAGGCGGTGTTGATTGCGTCTGGGAAGCCTTTCAAGCCATCGACACAGGCAATTAAAATGTCCTTTACTCCACGATTCTGAAGCTCTGTGAGTGTAAACATCCCCTTTTTAGGGGCACCCTAAATTAGAGTTTTCTAGTGCTTCGTGTTTTGCGAGGTATTCCCAGGGAGTCAGATCCCCTAGTGAGCTATGTGGCCGTTCATCGTTGTATTCTCGTATCCAGTTCTCTGTGATTTCTCTTACTTCATTTAATGTCTTGAACACATACATATTCAAAACTTCATCGCGATTCGTCCTGTTGAATCGTTCAACATAGGAATTCTGTGTGGATTTACCAAGTTGTATGAACTCCAGTTCGATACTGTGCTCCTCAGCCCATTCAGCTAATGCCGTAGAGATAAATTCAGGGCCATTGTCCATTCTCAGCTTGTCCGGATAACCTCGCCATGCCACCAACCGCTCCAGCACGCGTATTACTCGTGGCGCGGGAAGATTAAGATCTATCTCAATAACCAGCGCTTCTCGGTTAAAATCATCAACTACATTGAAAGTTCTGAACCGCCGGCTGCAGAACAAACTGTCACTCATAAAATCCATGGACCAGCACTGATTTGCCGTGGCCGGCACGCACAAGGGCTGTGGATATCGACTTGGCAATCGCTTTCTGCCCCGCCTTCGTTTGTTCCGCTTCAATTCGCAGTATAAATCCGGTGGACACGCTTGTGGTTCCATGGATGGCCCCAGCGTCGCAGGATCTTGAATAGCTTGTCAAAGCCATGTGCTGGGTAACGCTCATTCGCTTCCTGAAGCTTCAGTATCACAGGCTCATCTCTGCTTATATCAGGCTTATACCGATAGACAGAATCACTGATGCCAACAACCCGACGGGCTCTTCGTATGCTACTGCTGTGAGCTTCTCTGGCAAAATCAACCAACTCACGACGAATCGCTGGCTTTACAGCTTTTTTTCAACAACATCCTTGAGTATTTTGTGGTCCAAGCTCAATTCAGCGTACATCTGCTTGAGACGGCGATTTTCATCTTCAAGTTCTTTGAGCCGTTTAATATCTGAGGCTTCCATACCACCATATTTGGATTTCCAGTTGTAATAGGTTGCATCGGAGATGCCGTATTCTCGACAGCCCTCCTTGACCAGTCTGCCACCTTCCACTTCTTTCAGAATCTTGACGATCTGAGTTTCGCTATAGCGTGACTTCTTCATTTTTCGTTCTCCTTATAGGCATAGTGTATGCCGGAGAACTCTAAAATGGGATGCCTCTATTCTAGGGGATGTTTACAGTGGTGGTACAGATACTATTACAGGCGGCGGTGATGCGGATACGACAACTCTGACAGAGACAACCTCGGCAGCAGATATAGTTAAGTGGACTAGCGCCACTAGCACTGCATTGGCGACAGAAACATCTGTGACCGCCGGTACTGATAACGACTTTGCTGTAGGCACTCTCGGTGACAAGATCGTGGGTTTTACGTCAGGCACGGATAAATTCCATTTCTCGACAGCTTTGGTTAATAACGGTACGGATACCGATACGTTGAAAACTATCGCCCCCGGCGGAGTCGTTGCTAATAACGATGTATTTGTGGAAGTTACCGGTGCTATTACTGATGGCACGATGGGTGAAGCTATTACAGTGCTAAATGCTTTGGATACTTCAGCTGTTGCGATCGGCGAAGATGTAATCTTCTTTGTTAATGGCGGTACTAATGGATATTTGTATCTACTCACTCAAGTATCCACCGCTGAGACTATTGCGGCCTAAGACCTTACGTTAATCGGGCAAGTAACCGGTGTTACTAACGTTGCGGACGGCGACTTCGTTGCTTTCTAAGACCCTATTCTATTAGTGTCCCCACCCCCATCAGAGATTATGAAAACTGATATTGCCACCCTCATTGACGCCATCCAGGTTTAACTCATTAGTTGGAGGCTGAGAATCGGCTTTGGATTTTAGTTGCGCGAATTGTGCTAGCTCGGTGATTCGCTGCATGGAAAGCAATTGACAATAAACTACAATTAGCGCGCCTGATTGCCGCAATTCGATAAAGGCCTCATCCGACAACTCATTGAGGGCAGCCTCATCGATACTAAACAAACCGTCTATGCGTTTCTTGCCATCCTCCAACTCAATTTCTAACTCCCAGGGCTTGAAGAGTTTGTGTTGGTTTAGGAGTTTACAAATACGTGCAGCTGATTGCAGGCCAACACGAATAGCGGAAAGAAATTCCATAAGCTGCTTAACTGTTGCACTAAGCTCCCCTTCATCATCGAAAAATGCTTCTGCGGAATCGTCGTCGTTGAGCAGGCCACTGTCCTCGTTGATGCACAGAACCAGCTGCTCGTCCTCTGCCTCATTCTTGGCTAAAACGAAGGGATAAGCGCGATAGAGCGCGGGTATATAATTGCCCCGCCAAACACCGTCTTTGCCTATAAAATAATTGGTCTCTGGCGCCAGCCCCAGTACAGCGACTACAGAGTACTTTTCATCTACGCACAGAAAAGCTATGGGCATACCCATAATAGCCTTGGGCATTTCCTGCACTATTAGTGGGCAGACAGCATCGTTGGCCGTAAACAAATAATTGGGGCTGCGCCGCCAGGATTTTTCAGTGAAATCGGGTTTGGTTATTGCTTGTAAACTGACCACATCGCTCTCTCGGACTATGGATTGGGGTAGAAATACTTATCTGGAACACTAGATGGAATAATAGCTTAACGGAATAGTCTAGGAGACTTCGTGTATAACAGCTGTTAACTGCTCTACCAAATAAAGTGGCAAAGAAAGTAGCTGATAGTTAATGTCGGTCGATTTTTCCATCGTCCTGACTCGAGTAGTAATGGTTTGTATAGAAGGCAGACCAGTGTCGAATCGTATCGCCAGAGGAACGTTCTTTTCCCCTACAAATTGATGTACCGATTTCAGGCTGCCTGTCGCACCTGACTTTACTTCAATGGGAATAATATTGCCATCAAGCGCGATGACATAGTCTACCTCGGCATTGGTGGAGCGCCCCTCTCTCAACCAGTAAGTAAGATCCCTGTTGGGTGACGACGAGAGAATATCTTGCAGATGCTGGCCAATAAATTGCTCGGCAATTGAGCCCTCGTTGCATAGCTGAGTAGTAGTCATCTGCGAAATACTGTTCCAACCGAGGCCGCAGATTGCGTTCATCAGGCCAACATCCAGGAACAGCAATTTGTAAATTTTTTCCACCATGTCCGCCTGTAAGGGCAGGCCGCTGCAGTGGCTATGTACTACTTTTGTAATAACTCTCGCCATGCACAACAGTTCAATATCTGTCTTTATCGTAGCGCTTTTATCCTGATGTGAATACTGGCTGTATTTTACCTTCTGACCAATATTGCGAGCGGTAAAATTGAATACGTTTTGAATGCGAGCGAGGTTTCTTGCGCCGATATATTTTGGGAAGTCTTCTCTATATGTTTCGATAATGGAGTTGTGAACTTCGCTTACATCTTTGAGACGCCTGGTAGTAGCATAGACGTTGACAGCCTCCGGCATGCCGCCAACAAAGAAATAATGGCGCAATAAATCCAAAAGCCGATCATGGATGACGGGGTTAATCTCGTCGCCAGCCCTGAAGCTCTTGATAACAGAGGAGAGTTTTGTCTCGTCCAAGGCATCAAGAAACTCGGTAAAGGTCATGGGCCCCATGTGCAGGTACTCAACACGCCCAACAGGCATGGGGAACTTATGCTCGGAAAGTGCGAATTCCAGTAGCGAGCCTGCGGCCATAACGGCAAGCTGGCCCATCTCTTCGTAGAGGTAACGTAAAGCGGGTATTGCTTCGGGAACAGCCTGGATCTCATCCAAAAACAACAATGAGCTATTACTGTTATCGCTAGCGTGGACAGTCCCGGTAGAAAGGCTGCCTATGCCCGGTAGTGCTTCTAATACATTAACCAGAGCAACCGGGTCGTTGCGTTTAAAAGTGGGGCCTAGCTCTGGATATTTTTCCAGATTAATCTCCGCCAACGAGAGGTTCTGCTGCTCGGCAAACATTCGGCCCAGGGTAGATTTTCCCACCTGCCTGGCGCCACGCAGAATAATTGGTTTTCTATTCGGCTTCTTTAGCCATTTATCTAGTGTTATCAATTGATTACGATACATTATCGGGACGGCTATGGCTGTTAAATTGTAAAGTACACATAGGAGAATAGCGAAAATGGGGTGTGTTTGCAAGAACCAAGGTCTGAAACAGGGGGTAAAGCAGGGGACACTAATAGGATAATAGCTTAATAATTGCCCTAATTCTTTTTCTAAACTAGATTAATAATGTGTCACGGATAGGTCGATTGCAGATTCTCAGCAGTGGGTATTATCCGCGCAGCCTTCAGCGCTGCCAGTGCCACCTTGGCTTTAAATCTTTGCAAATGTTTTCGTAGTTCTCGTCTCATGGCGTTCTCCTGTGGTTACTTAAAATACCTCAGGTATGACACGACACTTAAGCTAATGTCTCAAAATTGGGGGCCACCTCAGTAAGCAATGGGCGTTATGCATACAGACAGCAACACAATAAGCGAATTTTAAATCGACACAATAAGCGAGTTATGATACAACTCAATAAGCGAATTATAATTCGGCACGAAAAGCGAGAAAGTGTACATGGCAACCCCATCTGAAAAACTAGCAGAGTCACTGGATGTCTTGCATGAGCTACAGCAACAAGGAAACGTTGCTCTTCGTTCTGCCGATCTCTCTCGCACGCATCGAGAAAGATTAACAAAAAACGGTTTTCTTAATGAGGTAATAAAAGGATGGTACATCTCCTCAAGGCCGGGTGAAAACACGGGCGAGAGCACTTCGTGGTATGCATCATTCTGGGTATTCTGCGCCGCCTATTTGAACCGCTTAAAGGGCGACAACTGGATACTTTCGCCCGAGCAATCTCTCTGCCTTCACGCAGAAAATAAAAGCGTACCAAAGCAATTACTGGTACGTGCGGAAAAAGCGCGAAACAATATAACAAAGCTTCCATTTGACACATCTTTACTCGACATTCGTTCCAAGCTGCCCGATGACGGCGATGTTGTTCAAAAGGATGACCTACGACTGTACAAACTACCCTCTGCATTAATCGCATGCTCCCCCGGATTTTTCCAGCAAAATCCTACGGACACTCGTGCAGCCCTTGCAATAATACAAGACGCCTCTGAAATTTTAAGGAAGTTACTCGATGGCGGACACAGCGTCGTCGCCGGTCGCCTGGCTGGAGCATTTCGCAATATTGGCCGCGATAAAATAGCTGAAGACATAATTCAGTCCATGCGTGCCGCCGGATATGACGTGCGTGAGGCAGATCCATTTGCAAGCCCTAGCCCAATTCAGTTCACAGAACGGGAACAATCCCCTTTCTTCAATCGCATTCATTTGATGTGGCAAGAAATGCGCGATGTTGTAATCAATCATTTTCCGTCTCCTCCCAAACAAGCGCTTGATACAGAAACCTATCTCAAGAAGGTTGAAGATATTTACGTTACAGATGCCTATCACTCGCTTTCCATAGAAGGATATCGAGTAAGCCGTGAATTAATCGAACGTGTGCGAAGCGGAGACTGGAACCCTGATGCCAATCAAAGCGATGCCGAGCACCGTAATGCGTTAGCCGCACGCGGATATTGGCAAGCGCATGCAGTCGTTAAAACAAGTATTAGAAAAATACTATCGAACGAAAACTCTGGAAAGGTTGCTGAGGAAGACCTAAATATCTGGTATCGGGAACTATTCGCTCCCAGTGTCGCGGCCGGTATTTTACGCCCCGGCGATCTGGCAGGATATCGCAATCACCCTGTTTATATTCGTCACTCTAAGCACGTACCACCAAGCATGGAAGTTGTTAGAGATGCGATGCCCGCACTTTATCAACTTCTGGCTGAGGAAAAGGAAGCCAGCGTCCGCGCCGTTCTTGGACATTTTATTTTTGTTTACACCCATCCCTTTATGGATGGAAATGGCCGTATTGGACGATTTTTAATGAATGCAATGCTGGCGTCGGGCGGTTACCTCTGGACAGTAATCACACTTGATCACCGAGATGCATATATGGCAGCACTTGAGCAAGCAAGTGTTCATCAGAATATTGAGCCCTTTGCAAAACTCATTGCAAGCCTGGTAATGCAGGGGACACTAATAGCTTAAAAATCGCCCAAATCCATATTCTTAACTAGACTAGTAAGATGCCAAGGATTGGTCGATTACATATTCCCGGCGGGTATTACCACCTGATGGGTCGAGGCCTGGAGCGTCGCTTTATATTTAGTGAGGACGCCGACAAGCACGACTTTCTTGCCCGGCTCAAAATCAGTCAACCGTCAGTATCGAGGTGGATAAAACAAGGACAAGCCTATTGCTGGAAGGAGGAAGTCAGTTTTAAGGCGATTGAAGGCTAAGCTATTATCCTATATAGTGCCGCCACCCATGTCTGAGCACCAGCTTTGGTTCGGCCGGCGGTTCCTATAACAAGGTATTAACAGAGAAGTTTACCCGCGTGGGAGCCTATACCGTCGACTATGAATTTACAGAGGATGCCCCCTCCACCTATACCGATAAATTCACTGCCGTCGTGTCCATGACCAAGGTGGCGGGCCTGCTTTATGAGTACGCCTGCCATGAAGGCAACTATGGCATGGTGAACACCTTACGCGGTGCTCGAGTGGTGGAAGCGCTCGGGGAAACTGAGCAATAAAATAAGAGGAATCAGGATGAATCGAAAATATAAGAAGCACAAAAGCTATATGGTTGCTTATGCTAGACTACACACGCTGACGATCCTGCTCGGGATCCTGTTGCTCGGTCCGAGCACTGCCAGCGCCCAGCAGCAATTCCAGCTTCCCGACAACGTCACCCGACGCAGTGTGGACATCTGGAGCGAGGGCACGAGGATGGCGGGCGACATCTACGCGCCGGCGGCGATGAACGAGGACGACCGGTTGCCGACGATCCTCATGAGCCACGGATGGGGCGCGACAAAGGCCAGCCTCGCCCGGAACGCGTCGAGGTTCGCCGCCGAAGGCTATCTCGTGCTCGCGTTCGACTATCGGGGGTGGGGCGAGAGCGACGGCAAGCTGGTGGTCCAGGGCCAGATGCCTGAGCGCGACGCCGACGGCATCGTCACGGTCCGCGCGCAGGAGATCCGCTCCGTCATCGACCCGATCGACCAAACAATCGACATCACACGGGCGTTCGACTTCATAGAGGGCGAACGGAACGCCGACACGGCGCGTCTCGGCTACTGGGGCACGAGCTATTCAGGCGCCCACGCCGTGTGGGTGTCGGCGCACGAGCCGCGCGCCGTGTGCGCCGTGGGACAGGTAGCCGCGGCCAGCTCGGTGAGCCTCTCCGAGGTTTCGTGGGGTGACTTGGACGTCGCCAGCTACGCGCACAGCCAAGCGATTCGACGCGCCCGCGGCGAGATCGGCCTGCCGCAGGGCACCGACAAGGCCCCGAACCTCAACGGGTGGACACACCTCGACAAGGTGATGCGCTACAACCCGGTGGACGACGCGAGCCGGATCTCGATCCCGCTTCTGGTCATCGATGCGGAGAACGAGGAGCTGCTCAACCGGCACCTGGCTGGCGAGCTCGCCATCCTGCGCGCCCGGCTCAACGGCGCGCCGGCCCAATACAACGTCATCCCCGACATCACGCACTATCAGGTGTACAACGGCGAGCCCTACGTGTTGGCAACGCAGATGGCCGTGGACTGGTTCGCCGGGTGTTTCAAGTGAGGTCGGCTTCTTCCCTCTAGACTCGAAGATGAGCACCCCATAGCGGCCCTCTAAGCCACGAGGGTGCTCCAGCCTGCAGTCCATCCAGGGTGAGATGGCTATTGTCTTCATCCAGAAACAGCATGTGGAAGTGAATATTCAAATTCAGGGCCGAGCCGAAGCGCTGTATCAGGGTCACGGCACCGGTGTGCGCGTCCTCCTTCCTGAACCCGGCTTGATGCGCAAGGTGAGTGGAAACGGCCCGGGTGACGATGCCCAATACTTTGCTCATGAGTTCGGGGTAAGCAGCAAACAGGAAGCGCAGGGGAAATGGGACGGTCAAGACCCATTGCCGAATTGGCTTCTTGGGTAACACTTCATCGACTAGCAAGGCTGCGCTATCGGCCATGCGCCGGGCTCCGCAACTGGGGCAAAAGCCTCTTCGTTTACAGGAAAATGCCACCAGCTTCTCGTGGTAACAACTTTCGCAGCGCACTCTCAAAAATCCATGTTCCAGCAAGCCACATTTCAGGAATTCGGTGAAATCTTGTTGCACGTAGTCGGGCAGGAACCTGTTTTCAGCTGTCAGTTGTGCCAAAAAATCAGGATAGTGTTTATCGACAATCTGGTAGAGAAGAGTCTGTTCAGGTCGGTGGCGCTCGTACCTGGGTGCAGGTGCACAAGCGGGTAACTGATCGCCAAACTTGGCAATCCCTGTTGCTAACATGCTGGAATCCTTTCCAGTACGACTTTGACACAGTGTATAGACTTAGGTAGAAACCAGGAAGTTCAGCAACGGATTAGATTGAGGGCGATATTAGCCAGCTTGGTGGGTGGGGTAAGACTATTGGACTAATCAGGCAAATAAAAGTCCGCGGGTTGTCGAAGGTAAATAGTGTGTTCATGATGACAATGCTTAGTTGGAATTCGACTTACGGTATTAGCCCATGGCCGGCGGCGGGGCCGGCGGCACGGGTGGGTAGTCAAGTCTGACGAAGCAGTGTAGGATTAGTGCGGCCCGATCACTGGAAAACCCTCGGAGGATCAGAACAATGCGAATTGCAGCTCGCCCATCGGTAATACCCGCTGCCATCCTGGCGCTGGCGCTGGCAACTGCCCTCGCCGCCGTCCAGGCCGTCGCTCAACAGGGCGTAACCCGTTACGTACGCTTTTCGGACGACTCGGGCACGCACAGCGGCATTCTCGAGGGGCAAACCATCCGTGTCCTCGACGCGGATCCTATCTTCGAGGACGCCAGTCCGACTGGCCGGACGGTCTCCCTGAGTGCCGTGACCCTGGAGATCCCTACGGACCCGGAGAGGGTGCCGAGAGTCTTCGGCGTCGCGATCAACGCGAACAACCCCAACGCCGATCCGGTCGAAGTCGAGCACCCGATCTTGTTCGGCAAGGCTCCCACGGCGCTCCAGCGCAACGGGGATCCGGTCGAGGTTCCGTTCGGGGCCATGAACTTCAACTTCGAGGGTGAGATGGTGCTCATCATCGGCAGGGGAGGGCGCTACATCCCCGAATCGGAGGCGATGGACCACGTGTTCGGCGTGGCGGTCGGCAATGATTTCAGCGAGAACGACTGGTGTATCGAAACGCGGGGGATCGAGGAGCCGACGATGGTCTTTTGCAAGGCGAGCGACACGTTCGCTCCGCTCGGCGATCAGGTGGTCAGCGGGCTCGACCTGAGCGATCTTGAGCTCACACTGCGTGTGAACGGCGTGCTCGCGGCGCGGAGCTCCACCGCACAGTTCCGGAATGGACCCGCCGCGATTATCGCCAAGCTCAGCCATAACGTCACACTGAAGAGGGGCGACATCATCTACGCCGGGAACCTGGCCTCGCCCGTGCTGCCCGGCATCCGGCGTCAACTGTGGCAGGGCGACGTGGTCGAGGTGGAGATCGAGAACATCGGCACGGTCAGCAACCGGCTCGTGGCGGCTCCACGGCAGACGGTTTCCGGTCCGGCACTCTCCGAGGCCACCGGCGTCACGACGTACGTCAGGGTCCGCCATGGCGGGGGATACTCGTTTGGCATCCTGGAGGGAGATGAGGTCCACGAGCTCGACGGCGACCCTGTCGAAGGAGGCGCGAGCCGCACCGGCCGCACCTTCGACGTCGAAGACGTCGAACTCGGGCTGCCCGTGGATCCGGACAAGCCAGGTCGGAAAGTCCTGGGCGTCGCGGCGAACTACCATCCGAGGAACGGACCACCGCGTCAGGTGCCACATCCGCGGTACTTCTTCAAGCTCGACACGTCACTCAGCCCCGACGGTGGCGAGGTCGAGCTGCCCCCCGAGGCGGAAACGATGATCCCCGAGGGAGAGCTGGTCTTGGTCATCGGACGAGAAGGGCGGCACATTCCGACGAACGAGGCGCTCGACTACGTGTTCGGGGTGGCTGTCGGCAATGACTGGACGGAGCTCTCCTGGTACAGCCCCCGAGGAGTAATCGGTCCCCAGAAGTACTTGAGCAAGGCCAACGACACCTGGGCCGGCCTCGGCACAGCGATCGTGCGCGGCCTCGACTTCAGTGATCTAGAGATCAACGTTCAGTTGAACGGGGAGCAACTCGTCCAGGGACAGACGAGCACGATGATCAACAACCCGGCCCGGCTGATCAGCTACATCAGCCGGTACATGACGCTCAAGCCCGGCGACCTCATCTACACGGGGGCCATGGCCCCCAATCCAGGCGTTCGGCGGAACATGCAAATCGGGGACGTCGTCGAGGTGTCCGTCGAGGGTGTGGGGACCCTCCGACAGATCGTGACCGGAATGAGGCCCTGGCCCTACGGCGATCGGTAGCCCAGACGAGCGATCGACGGCGAGCGCTCGACACCAACCCGGACCGGAGCTTCTTCGCCCTAGCGCGTCTCGCAGTGTGCGCCCTGGGCGCGGCGTCTGCCCGTTGCCCTTGAACAGACACGCACGGAAAGAGATAAGGGACACTAATAGAATAATAGCTTAAAGGAATAGCTCTAGGAAATTTCCTGTAAAGTGCTATCGCTATACGGTGAACTGCGCTATTGCTCGAGCTGAAATTGAGCAGCAACTCAACCGCAAAATTTCGACACCGATAAGAATATCCTATTAGTGTCCCCTCTCCTCCCCCTATATAGTGTCCCCACCCAAACTAAAGCTTTATTATTAACGTCAGATAGAGTGAGATACCTGCTGAACAGTCCACAAAAGGCTTGCCCATGAACAGAATCAAGCGTGCCCCGATCGTCACAGCCTGGGTATTTGCTCTGGTAACCGCCACAACTGCTCTGGCGCAGGACGATAGCAAGGAACCTGCGGTTGTTAACACGGCGACTAGCGTAGCAGATGCGATTTCAGACCTGGCTGCTGATGACAGCCAGGAATTCAGGCTATTTGAAAGTATCGACAATGCCGCTAGTCCTGCCGCTCGGGCCCGCAATCAGGCCCGCGCCACCCGCGGATCCAGGGCCGCAGCGTCTTCCTCCACTCCTGAGTTTTCACTGCTTGGGACTACCCGAATTGGGGACGATCACCGCGTGATTCTCCGTCACAAGGACGGTGACACCATCGTCGTCAAAGCCGGGTCTAATGCCGCTACCCGGATTACTGGCCACAGTGACTACACTATCACTGAGATTGAGTCGGGCAGGGTATCGCTTAACTATCCTGCGGGTACTCCCTGTGTTGATTCTCCGGATCAGGGCGTGAAGTGCACGGGCAAGAATAATAGTGCGCAGTTGACCCTGGTCAAGGGCGCACCGCTGGCGCCTCGCCGGCGTCAGAGCGCAGAGCCTGAAGTCTTGCAGCTAGAACCCACCTCCGGATCGATCCCTCCAGATGTAGCCCCGGTAAACCCCTTTGCGGCCCTCGGTGCGGCCGCGGATGCCAATGCCGCAGCAGCCTCAAGCGGTGGTGGAAATAGCGGTTCTGCCCGTTTCAATCCACGGCGTATAAGCCCCGAAGATGTGCCGCCGGGAATGAGAGTAGTTTCCACGCCGTTCGGTGATAGACTGGTAGATCAATAAACCCAGCTCGATCTTCAGTGTCAGGCCCGACAAAAACCCAGTGCCGGATCCTATAAAAAATTCTTCCCCGCCCGCCCTCGGCCTCTCTGTCTCTGTGGTCTGTTACGACTCCAATGAGGAGGAGTTGCGTGCGCTGATGGCTTCGCTGTTGTCATCACTGCGGGTCTTAAAGTCATCTTTTACGCTGGCCCCGGTAGCCATATCGCTTATAGACAATTCGGAACACCACCGCCTCCAGCTGGGTTTGTTCGATGCCTGTGCTGATGAGCTTGAAGCGCTGGGGGTGGAGTTACGCTTACACCAGGGGCATGGCAATATCGGCTATGGCCGTGGCCACAACATGGCGATTAGAGAGTCCGTCGCCGACTATCACCTCATTCTCAACCCCGACGTAGTGCTTGCGGATGACTGTTTGAGAGCCGGCATCGACTATCTGCAGAATAATCCAGACACCGGGATGACCAGCCCCTACGCCGAGGACAAACAGGGTCAGAAACAGTATCTGTGCAAACGCTACCCCTCGGCGTTTACATTCTTTGTGCGCGGCTTTGTGCCTTCGGTGTTGCAAGGGCTGTTCCGCAAGCGCCTGGCACGTTTCGAAATGCACTCACTGTCCGAGACGATACCCACCGCGAGTGTGCCTATAATCAGTGGTTGTTTTATGCTGTGCCGAGCCGATAAACTACGCTTGGTCGATGGCTTCGACGAGGGTTATTTCCTCTATTTTGAAGATTTCGACCTGTCGCTCAGAATGGGCAAGCTGGGACAGATTGCCTTTCTGCCAGCGATGAAGATTCAACATCGCGGCGGCCACAGTGCCAGCAAGGGCCGGCATCACATCAATTGGTTTGTGCAGTCCGCCTGGCGATTTTTTAGCAGCCATGGCTGGCGCTTCTTTAAACAAGAATAAGCAATCCCATGTCTTCTCCAAAACCTGGCTGCGAATTTTACTGTCTAAAACTACGCGCATGAATGATTCGGGCAAGCAAGCAGCAGTCACCGGGGCTAATGGTTTTATTGGTTCGCACTTGTGTGCCGCGCTGTTGCAGCAGGCTTATTACGTTAAAGCATTAGTGCGCTCAGACAACAACGGCTCGAGCTCGCTAATTAAGGATTTGCTTGCCGCGCATCCAGGCGCTGCCGAAACTGTTGTCGGCGATATCTGCGATGGCGGCAGTTTGAGCTCTGCCTTTGATGGCGTCGACACGGTATTTCACCTGGCGGGTGTCGCCCACGTTGGCAGCGCTGGCACCCGCTCTTTGCAACAGTGCAATGTTGCCGGCACCAGCAATGTGCTGCAGGCGGCAATAAGCAGTGGCGTCAAACGGCTGGTATTTTTCAGCAGTAGCCTGGCGCGGGCCTGCGAGCTTGGTAGCGGCGACATCACAGAGTACGGCAAGACCAAGCTTGAGGCCGAGCGGCTCTTGCTAGAGGCTCATCAGCGTGGCGACATCGACGTGGTGATACTCAGGCCTGCCAATGTTTATGGCAGGAATATGAAAGGCAATATCCGCAGCATGATTGCCATGCTTGCCCGCAAGCGTTTGCCGCCACTGCCCAGGCTTACAAACGCACTATCGCTGGTAGGGGTGGAAGACCTGGTCAAAGCCGCCGTGCTGGCAGCAGCAAGTCCAATCGCCGCCGGCAAAACCTATACTGTAACCGACGGCCAGACCTACCGGGGCAATGAAATTGAGCGCGCTATCTACCAGGCGCTGGGCCGACAAAGGCCGTCTTGGCATAGCCCGCCTGTGTTATTATATGCCGGCTCGGCGCTGGCAGGATTGCTGGGGAAAATGACCGGCAGGGGCTCGAGTATCAGCGTTCGCACTTACTACCAGCTAGTACGGGATAACTGTTTTTCCAATCAGGACATAGTTACTGACTTGGGTTTTGCCCCCGCCAGCAATCTGTACGAACAACTGCCGAATATAGTCGAGGATATAGTCAACGAGAAATCTACACAGAGCGTTGCATAGCAGCAGGGGCAACGGCAATTCGCTCACTAGTGAATAGTAAAACCAAGAACTAAAAATCAGACATAAACAACAGGACTGGATCAAAAGTGACAAAAGGAATTATTCTGGCAGGTGGAAGCGGTAGTAGGCTGCACCCGATGACCATCGCTGTCAGCAAGCAGCTGATGCCAGTCTACGACAAGCCCATGATCTACTATCCGCTGTCCACGCTGATGCAAGCCGGTATCCGGGAAATCCTGATTATCACCACGCCAGTCGATGCCGCAGCCTATCAGTCCTTGCTGGGTGATGGTAAGCGCTGGGGCCTGAATATTTGCTACGAGAAACAGCCGCAGCCGGGAGGCCTGGCCCAGGCATTTTTAATTGGTGAAGATTTTATTGCTGACAGCCGGGTTTGCCTGATTCTTGGCGACAATATATTTTACGGCAACAAAATTGAAGACACGCTGAAGAGCGCGGTAGAGCAAAATGGCGGCGCCAGCATTTTCGCCTACCATGTGCAGGATCCGGAGCGCTATGGTGTCGTCGTTCTCGATGAAAATCAGCAGGCGATTGACCTGGAAGAAAAGCCGGCTAAGCCTAAATCACACTATGCCGTTACCGGCTTGTACATATATGACAACGACGTGGTTGCCATTGCCAAAACCATTAAACCTTCCGCCCGCGGCGAGCTGGAAATAACCGACATCAATAAAGTCTATCTGCAGCGCGGCAAACTACAAGTCGAATTGTTCGATCGAGGCACCGCCTGGCTCGACACCGGCACCATACAGTCTTTGTTAGATGCGGCTAACTTTATACGGGTGTTGGAAGATCGACAGGGTCTGAAGATAGCCTGTCCCGAGGAAATCGCCTTTCATCAAAACTTTATCGACGTGAAGCAGCTAAGAGCCCTGGCAGAGCCATTGAAGAAAAGTGGCTATGGCCAGTACCTGCTGGATCTTGTTGAAGGTCGCTAGGCAATGAAGATTATTTCTACTACCCTGGAGGATGTGTTTATTCTCGAGCCACAGCTTCACGGTGACCATCGCGGTTATTTCATGGAGACCTGGCGCAAGTCTGAGCTGGAAAGCCTGGGCGTAAAAGATGAATTTGTACAGGACAACCAAAGTAAGTCCTTGCAAAAAACCCTGCGTGGCCTGCACTATCAGCTCAACTATCCGCAAGGCAAACTGGTGCGAGCGCTGTCCGGTGAAATTTTCGATGTGGCTGTAGACCTGCGTAAAAGTTCAAAAAGTTTTGGTCGCTGGGTCGGTGCGGTGCTGTCAGAGAAAAATCACAGGCAGTTGTGGGTACCAAAGGGTTTTGCTCACGGGTTTTATGTTTTGAGTGAGAGTGCCGAGATTGCCTACAAGTGCACCGAGTACTATCAAGCCAGCGATGATCACAGCCTGTTATGGAATGACCAGGACCTGGCGATCGAGTGGCCGCTGCTGGACGCTCAACCCCTGCTTTCAGAAAAAGACAAATCCGCCAGTCCACTGAGCAAGGCAGCTGTTTACCAGTGAGTAAGAAGAGTCTGGTATTGACTGGCGCCAGCGGACAACTGGGCAAGACTATTCAGCAGCTTTGGGCAAGCGCTGCCATCGCCAATTCCTTCGATCTGCATGCCTTCGACCGTGAGCAGTTGGATATCACGGACTACAACGCAATCGAGAATAGCCTGTCTGCGATGACAGTCAGTGTAATTATTAATGCTGCCGCCTACACGGCAGTGGACGCAGCGGAAGAAAATGCTGCCAGTAAAGCCCTGGCCTTCGGCGTTAACGCGCAAGGTCCCGAAAATCTAGCGCTCTGGGCTCGCTCTAACAATACCAGACTACTACACATCTCCACCGACTTTGTATTCGATGGCACCGGCTCCAGCCCTTACAAAACAGATGATGCAACCAGACCATTAGGAATCTACGGTGCCAGCAAGCTGGCGGGTGAGCAGGTAGTTACGGGCGTGCTTCCCCGTAGCTCAATTGTCGTGCGGACGTCCTGGCTCTACTCGCAGTACCGCAATAACTTCGTGAAAACCATGCTGCGGCTGATGTCCCAGCGTCAGTCCCTTAACGTTGTAGGCGATCAGATTGGCGCCGCTACGTCGACTCGATCTCTCACGCAATTACTCTTTAACATTGTAGCCCGTGAGCAAGCTCATGGCCTTTATCACTGGAGTGATAAAGGCGCGCTTAGTTGGTATGACTTTGCTGTGGCCATACAGCAGGAAGGGCTCGCCGCCGGCCTGCTTGAAAACAGCATCCCCATAACGGCTATTGCTAGCGATCAATATCCCACTGCCGCAGCAAGACCGGCCTACAGCGTGCTGGACTGCAGCAGAGCCGAGCAAGATTTCGCTTGCGCCGTGGCGCCGTGGCGGGAACAATTGGGACTGGTAATTCAGGCCCTCAAAAAAGAGATGGTTAACTAACCAGCCTGAACTGAAACCCCGAGTTAGATGCACAATGCAATCAGCAGTGAGAAGCAAACAACAATGAGAACCCTTTTAGTTACAGGCGCGGCCGGTTTTATCGGCGCTAATTTTGTCCACTATTGGCGCAAGACGTATCCGCAAGATGCAATCGTAGTGCTCGACGCCCTTACCTACGCCGGCAACAAGGCCAACCTCGCCGCGATTTGGGATAAGCAAAATTTTGATTTCATTGCCGGCTCTATCTGCGATGAAGCGCTGGTAGAAGAGCTGTTTCGAAAATTCAGCATAAATACTCTTGTGCATTTCGCGGCAGAAAGTCACGTCGACAGATCCATTACCGGCCCTGATGCCTTTATTGATACCAACATAGTCGGCACCCACACCCTGCTGAAAGTTGCGAAAAGAATTTGGATCGACCAGCAGCCAGATTCTGAGTATCGCTTTCACCACGTTTCTACCGATGAAGTGTATGGAAACCTGAGCGCCGATGATCCGGCTTTCCTGGAAACCACAGCCTACGCGCCTAACTCACCTTATGCGGCGAGTAAGGCCGCTTCCGATCATCTGGTGCGGGCTTATCATCATACCTATGGCCTCAATGTCAGCACCAGCAACTGTTCCAACAACTATGGGCCATTTCATTTTCCGGAAAAATTAATTCCTCTGTGCTTGTTGAATATTCTGCACGGGAAGCCGCTGCCTATTTACGGTGATGGCAAGCAAATTCGTGACTGGTTGTATGTCGATGATCACAGTCGCGGCATCGATCTGGTGATTAACCAGGGCTGCTGTGGAGAAACGTATAATATCGGTGGCAACAACGAATGGAGCAATATTGATACCATTGAACTGCTGTGTGAAATAGTTGCCAGCAAATTTTCACAATGCACGGATTTGAAAACGCGTTTTCCAGCGTCACCCTGCGCTGCTGCGAAGACTGCGAAATCGCTAATAACGTATGTAGACGACCGGCCCGGACACGATACTCGCTATGCGGTGAATGCCGATAAGATAATGTCCGAGTTGACGTATAAACCGCTGGAAGATTTCGAATCTGGTCTCGACAAGACCGTACAGTGGTATTTGGATAACGAAAGCTGGTGGCAGGCAATACTCGACGGTTCCTATAAGAGCTAGGGCACGCGCAATAAACGTACTTCACGGACTAGTTTAGCGACCTTGCCGGTCTTGGTAGATGAACCGAGAGCTTCCAGCGTTGGATGCAGGCCCTGAGATTGCAAGTTGACGCAGTAGGAGATGGTTGAAATTAGTATCCCGAACCAACAATTGAACGCCTTGGGCAGTGCGCGCAGCAAATATTTTTGGCTGCCTGTACTTTACCTGCTGTTGTCAGTTGGCTCGGTGCAGGCGTTCGAATTTGACGGCAAGAAATGGCTAGGCGCTGAAACTGAATTCTTTGTGAGCCTGGAAGGCATTTCAGGCACAGGAATTCTTTGGCACACAGCATTTATACAAGCCCTCAACGATTGGAATGAGGCCACAGATTTTCATTTTATTCTGCGCGAGGAAGCACGTGATCCCTGTTTGCTTGATTCGGAAAACGGCGTAGATTTCACCGACGATGTCTGCGGCTCAGAATTTAGCCAGGGTACTCTGGCGGTTACTCTTACTTACACCAGAGCACAAATTTTGGGTCCTCCCAGATTGATCGAGACAGATATAGTAATTAATAAAAATACCCCCCTGGATATATTTGATGGGCGTTTGGTGCAGTTTGGTAGAAGCTTCGACGGGGTTGATTTCAGACGGGTTGCATTACATGAGCTCGGGCACGCACTGGGTCTCGGCCATGAGAACTCGGCATTGGCCATAATGGCACCAAACGTCAGCAATTTGGACCGTCTGACGGACGATGATATTGCCAGTGTAAATACGCTTTACGGAGGCTTGGATGCCTGTGAGTTTCAAGCGTTGAGCTACGGCCGAGTCTCGGGCTCATTGACTGCGGGTGATTGCCTGGTCGATGAGCTAACTGTTGGTGGCAGTGACGACAGTTTCATCGACGTCTATAGCTTTGAGCTTGAGCACACTACCACCCTGCAGTTTGATGCGCTCTCTACTGATCTTGATTCTGTTCTTATCCTGGCTGATGCCAAATTACAGTTTCTCCGCTTCGACGATAAGCAAAGTGGTAGTTGTAGCTCCACGCTGAGCCAGACTCTGAATCCTGGCAGTTACTTGCTGCTGGCCAATACCTTCGTCGAGCCAGTGCAGGAAGCCTGCGGCAACACCGGAGCCTATGAGTTGACCGTTGCGTTTAGCAGCGCCGAGGTCCAGAGTCTGGGTTTTAATACCAGCCTTAAGGGTGGCAGCTCGAATGCCCGTTTTAGTGCCGGTATTACTGCCGACAAAGGTAGCAGTTTCGGCAATAGGTTCAGTGCCAGTGACGCCCTTGATTTGGACCTGAGCATCGATATCGATCCACTGCACGTAGGGCAGCCGGGCTTTCTGCTAATTGCAGCTATCGTTGACGGGGAACTCTTACTGTTGAATCAGCAAGGGCAGTTTGTTGCTCATAGCCAAAATTCGACCCAATTTACCCGGGCTGCCAGCAATACCCTCAGCGCCACAGAAGAACTGACAATACTAAGTGATTTTGTGCCGGCCGAGGTAGGTATAGACAGCATTGATGCGGAGTTCTTCTTTGCTTATGGTCTGGACAGCGATCCGGGCGAAGTGTACTACCACCAGACTCCCCTGAATTTGATAATAGTTCCATAAAGGTCCAGCGGTTATTCCAGCGGACTACATTTAACGGTATAATGCGCCAGCTTTTTTTCCGGCCAGCTCGTCGGCCCGGGAGGAAGCACACAAAAGGAGTAGTTTCAGGCGGCTTAAAAGCCCGGAACAAGGGGCTGGATCACTTGGTGTGAGTCTGCTCGCAGCAAGAGGAATTTATGGTGTTTACAGCGAGTTTGAAAGGTTTTACCCCGATCGCAGCAGTGGCTCTCATTGCCATGTGGTCGGTCGGCACGGCGTCAGCCCAGCAATCCGTTGCCGAGAACATCCGGCCAGCCGGGCAGGTGTGTCTGGCAGGTCAGGCCTGTGAAGGTTCCAGCACCGGCTCAGCCACTAGCAATGCCGCGGCCCCCGCCGTGACAGCAGCGCCGCGGATGCGCCGAAACTGGACGATAAGGAGGCCTGGACGCGGTAATGGCAAACGTAGTGAATGGATTAAATGCCATGCCTCCGAAAGGAATGTGTTTTACCTGCAGTGATGATGATTTACGGGCATTGGTTGACTACATGGGCAGCCAATAGGCTCAGGTCAAGTTTTCCAGCAAATCACATGCTGCGTGCGTGAGTTTACTGTTTTTAGACCCTTGCTTTTAGATACCGGCTTTTAGACCTTTGGTTTAGGGCACGGTCGTTAAGCCAGGGTTCAAAAACCTTGTTTTAAGATGATAACTAGTTTGAAATTGAAAATATTACCGAAAGGAGCTTAAAGTGTTAAGTCTGAAGAAGTTAGTTTTATCCCCAGTATTACAGGTAGTTTTAATTGCGGCCACAGCCGTGTTCGCTACGGCCAATTTTGCCGATGGCAGTGCCGCCGCCGGATTCCAGGCGCAACCAGTGCAGTTGGCACAGTTGACCGCTGGCTTCGATGCCGAGCAGAAATACATGATGTCCTGTTTCGCCTGCCACAGCAGCGGCGCGGCTGGCGCGCCCAAGGTCGGTGCCGGTAATGTCGGCGAATGGACTCCAAGAATGGAGAAAGGCATGGATGCAGTAGTAACTAATGCTATCAATGGCCTCAACACCATGCCACCGAAGGGACTGTGCTTTGACTGCACCGATGATGACCTTCGAGCCATCGTTGAATACATGGTCGCTAGCAGCACTGAGTAAATTTCAGCGAGCTGTAAAGGAAATGAGCTGCTTGCTGCTTGCAGCTCATTTTTTTGCCCTGAATTTGGCGAAAGCGCCGTGGCTGGTCTATTTATATTAATAGGCCCGTAATGAAGTGAGCCGGTAATGAAGCGGATCTGCAATAGAGTGAGCCTGCAATGAAGTGAGCCTGCAATGAAGTGAGCCTGCATTGAAGTGAGCCTGCAATGGAGTGGGTTCGCAACGCAGTGGGTCCGCAATAAAATAGATCCGCCAGGAATTTTCACCCCATGTCATTCGCCAGCGTAACCTCGAGAGCATTGCTTGGTGTCGACGCTGTCGAGGTGACGGTCGAGACCCATCTGTCCAACGGCTTGCCTGGATTTTCCTGCCCGCCGCATCACCGTCAACCTGGCGCCGGCCGACATGCCCAAGAATGGTGGCCGCTACGACTTCGCTATTGCGCTGAGTATCCTCGCTGCCTCCGGCCAATTGCAATCGAAGTGTATGCGCGACAGTGAGATTCTCGGTGAGCTGGCACTGGATGGCAGCCTGCGCCGGGTCCATGGCGCCATCCCGGCGCTGATGGCGGCACAAGCCCTGCAGCACAAGATCTATCTGCCCAGCGCCAATGTCGATGACCTGCTGCTGGTGGGCTACGAGCGCGGCCATTGTGTCGGCAGCCTGCACGACTATGTCGATCATCTGGTCAACACCACCGAGCTCAACACCGTTGCTAATTTACCCGCTGGGATCGGGCAAGACCATGCTGGCGAATTCCCTGATCAGCTTGCTGCCGCAGTTGAGCAACGCTGAGGCGCTGGAAGTCGCCGCCATTAACTCAGTGGCAATGCAGGCGCCCCTGGCAATGGCCTGGCGCCAGCGACCCATAAGAACACCCCATCATTCCGCCACCAGCGTGGCCCTGGTTGGCGGCGGCAACAAGGCCCGACCGGGAGAGATTAGTCTCGCCCACAGGGGAGTACTGTTTCTCGACGAGCTGACAGAATTTAAAGCGGGGGTACTGGATGCCTTGAGAGAGCCACTGGAATCCGGTGAGATTACCGTGAGCCGAGCCAACTATCGCGTCTGCTTTCCAGCTAAATTTCAGCTGGTAGCTGCCATGAATCCCTGTCCCTGTGGTTACGCCGGCGATGTCAGGCATGAATGTCGCTGTGCCCCCGCCAAAGTCGAGCGCTATCTGGGGAAAATGTCCGGGCCCTTGTTAGACCGGCTCGACCTGTTCATCGAAGTCCCGGGTCTGTCCCATGCGGAGCTGCTGCTGCGGGAGACCAAAACTGTGGATATGGATGCGGTAAAAGCCCGCGTTCTGCAGTGCCGGAACTTGCAGTTACAACGCGTCGGCAAATTGAACTCCGAGCTGGGCGCGCAGGAGCTGATGGACTACTGCCAGCTTGGGCCCCGGCTTGGAAAAGTGTTGGCAACAGCCATGGAGAAGCTCGGCATGTCGGCACGGGCCACGCATCGGGTGATAAAAATGGCGAGAACTATCGCCGATATAGAGGAAAATCAGCACATCCAGCGGCAGGACCTGATGGAAGCAATTAGCTACCGGAAGTGCAAACTGATCAGTTCATTGCTGAGATGAGCGCTTCTGTCGTAACAAGGACGGAGGGAATAAAAGATGATCCCTCCGCCCCCATGTAGCTATTAATCCTTAGATGAGCGTTTCTCAAACTCGTCGAGTCTCTGCTCCAGCCGCAATTAAGTAAACTGACCCTCCCCCATGCGGCCTTAAAAATGGCTGTTTACTGTGCTGATATTCAAATAGTATCGGGCATGTTTGCGTTCGCCGGTACGTGTTAAAGCGCCCATCTCTACGAGATTTGCTAAATCTCTCGTGGCCGTGGATGCCGTTGTATTAGTAATTGTTTTATAGTTTTTGGCACTTAATCCTCCGTCAAAACCATCGATACCGGAGCGGAATATGCGCGCAAGGACTTTAGCTTGCCGGTCATTAAATTGTGCTTCATAGCGCTGATAGAACTTGCCCTTCTCAATGATGAAATCTACCATTAGCTGCGTTCGGCCTTGGGCTGAGAGAACAATGTCGGCAAAGTAATTGAGCCAATTATCAATATTAAGGTCCGTACTACCGCCTTTGAGCGCATTATAATATTGTCTTTTTCCCCGCTCGATAATCTGGGCAATGGCGATAAGTGTTGGCCGTCCGAGACTTTGCGAGAGGGCTTTTTCTGAGATGGCGCGCCCTATTCTGCCGTTTCCATCTTCGAAAGGATGAACGCTTTCAAAATATATATGCGCGATACCGGCGCGCGTAAGCGCAGGCAATTCATCAGGAGCGCCCGGTGTTGTGCTGTTAAACCACGCAATGAAGCTATTCATTTCCTCCGCAACGTCCACAGATGGCGGGGCTTCATAATGCACCCTGGGGGTTGAATGGTTAGCGGAAATTATCTGCATAGGATCTTCATGTGTGCGGTACACGCCTATATTAGTGAGATCGCGTCGGCCATTGGTCAACATGAGATGCCAGTTTGATAGCATATCGTGGCTAAGCTTTTGATCGAAAGTACGATAGGACTCGATCATCATCTCGCAGATGCCATGCTCCGCCGGTGAGACTTTTCTGTGATTTTCTAGTTTAAGTCCTAATTGTTTTTGTATGGAGGACTTGAGGCTGTCGCGATTAAGCATCTCCCCTTCTATCTCAGAGGTTTTCAGAGCTTCTTCACTCAAGAGGTCAATAGTCAATACCTGCTGATCTTCAGCATTTATGTGTTTCAGGCTGCCAACCATCGTCCCCGCTTCATGCGTGAATTGTTTCTCCGCACCCAGAAGCGCTTCCGAGTTGTAAATGAAGTTGGGCCAATCTTCTTGTTGCCAATTCCACGTCATGGGCTATAAAACCTTTCTATATAGCCCAAATAAACCAAATATATGGGCTATAAATAAATTCGTATAGCCCATAATACCATATAAAAATGGGCTATATAAATGTAACCGGTCTCTCATCCCAACAGCATGAATGTTCAAATCTATACGCAAAAAATAAAAATTGACCAATAAAGTGAGGGAAATAGGGAGAAAAATAGGGGTAGGTGATTTAGCAGTTGTAGTAAAAACTGAATTCGTCAAGCCCAGGCACACGCATCAACTATCGGCAGTGCAAACTGATCAGTTCATTGCTCAGATGAGCAGGATAATAGGGACGGAGGGAATAAACAGGGCAATTGGACCAGGGAAAAAAGCGGATCCCTCTGTCCCTAATTAACTACTAAGCCTTAGATGGGCGCTTCTCAAATTCGTCGAGTCTCTGCTCCAGCCCGGCAATAGTCGCACTCAACTCATCGATGCGCTGCTGCGCGCGCTGCAGTGTTTTCGACTGGGCCTCGAACTCGGATCGGGTCAATAGATCCATGTCAGCCAGGGTTTTGGCCAGCTGCTGTTCTATCTTGGTGCGCAGCTCCCCGGATAATTCCCTGGCGGCGGGAAGCGCCGAGGAAAGTCGGCTGGCGAGCTCATTGAGAAAATTTTTATCACGCATTTTGGCTTCTATTCTGCGGCTTCACGGCTGAAGAGCCATTGTAGCATCAAATCCTGCTGCCCAACCGTAACTTCATGCACCAATAGAGTGCGCGCCATCACACGGTGCACCGCTTGTGCTCATAAGTGCAGCATTTATCCTGATATATCAGGGCTTTCGAGACCGAAATTCTAGTAACTATTTGTATTTATTAGATAAATCATAACTGGCACGTCCTGTGCAACATGCTCCAACAGTTGCTTGAATTCAATTCGGCAAAATGTGTACACAACGAAGGAGCAAACCAATGAAGTTAGTTACGGCGATAATTAAGCCATTCAAACTGGACGATGTCCGCGAGGCTCTCTCTGAAATAGGGGTGCAGGGCATTACCGTCACCGAGGTAAAAGGATTTGGCAGGCAAAAAGGTCACACCGAACTGTATCGCGGTGCGGAATACGTCGTCGATTTTCTACCCAAGGTAAAACTGGAAGTCGCGGTCGGCTCCAGCTTACTCGACCAGACACTGGAGGCCCTCACCAAGGCTGCGAACACCGGCAAGATTGGCGACGGCAAAATTTTTGTCACCGACCTGGCCCAGGTAATTCGTATTCGCACCGGCGAGACCGGGGAAGAGGCGATTTAAATCACTATAGCCTGGCTCCGATAAGAAATTGACTAGAGAGAAACTGATTTTTTGCAGATTGTTGAGGAAACAAAATTATGAAGAAGTTAATGAGAAAAAAATGGGGACTAGGTTTGGCAGCGACCCTGCTGATGTTACTCCCTGGAGTAGCCTCCGCCCAGGACCTGGATACTGGTGATACCGCCTGGATGATTATGGCAACCGTGCTGGTATTGATGATGACAATACCCGGCCTTTCCCTGTTTTACGCGGGCATGGTACGCAGTAAAAATGTCCTGTCGGTAATGATGCAGTGTTTCGCCATCACCGGCCTGATGACAATTATCTGGGTGGTATATGGCTACAGCGTCGCCTTCGATACTACCGGGATGGAAGAGGGCGTCTTTAACCTCAGCTCTATCTTCGGTGGTCTGAGCAACGCGTTTATGTCTGCCATTACCGTCGACTCCATGTCTGGCACTATACCCGAGTCGGTGTTCGCCACCTTCCAGATGACCTTCGCCATTATCACCCCGGCCCTGATTGTCGGAGCCTTCGCCGAGCGCATGAAATTTTCCACGATGATGGTGTTCATGGGTCTGTGGGTAACTATTTGCTATCTGCCTATGGTGCACATGGTGTGGGCAGGCCCAGGCGGCTTACTTTGGGACTGGGGTGTAATCGACTTCGCCGGTGGTACCGTAGTGCATATCAACGCCGGTATCGCCGGACTGGTAGCCTGCATCATGCTTGGCAAGCGCAAAGGCTATCCAAGCACCGCCATGCCGCCGCATAACCTGACGTATACGATGATTGGCGCAGCTCTGCTGTGGGTCGGCTGGTTTGGCTTCAACGCCGGCTCCGCCGTCTCCGCGGGTGGCAGCGCCGGCATGGCCATGCTGGTGACCCAGGTCGCCACCGCCACCGCCGCCATTGCCTGGATGACTATCGAATGGATAGTACATGGCAAGCCCAGCGTACTGGGTATCGCCTCGGGCGCCGTCGCCGGCCTCGTCGCCATCACCCCGGCCTCCGGTTCCGTCGGCCCTCAGGGCGCACTCTATATCGGCGTCGCCGCAGGCATTGGTTGCTTCTACGCCGCCACCAAATTAAAACGAGTAATGGGCTACGACGACTCCCTCGACGTCTTTGGTGTTCACGCCATCGGCGGCATCATTGGCGCCGTCCTCACCGGCGTCTTCACTGCCGAAATGTTCGGCGGCACCGGTCTGGCCGATGGCATCGCGCCTCAGCTTTGGATACAAATCAAGAGCGTAATCTTCACCGTGGCCTACACCGGTATATTAAGTGCAGCCATCCTCAAGGTCCTCGATATGACCATGGGCCTGCGTGTCGGCGAAGAAGAAGAACAGAAAGGACTCGACCTCACCTCTCACGACGAACGCGGGTACGTACTGTAACTTTGCCGCTCAAGCCACGAGCAACAAACTAACTCTCACCCCCCCTACAGAGAGTTAGCGCAAAACGAAAACGCCTTCGATACCGAAGGCGTTTTTTTTGTCCTGCCATCTAGAGAAATAGGGACGGAGGGAATAAAATCACGAAAGAATTCCCTCCGTCCCTATTTTGTTTCAGTAGATATGAGAAACGGAGACTGAGGTATCCTCATAAAAATTTAGCATTGTTTGCGTGGCGGTTATGAGACTAATAGGTGTCACTTCGTTGGTAAATTCTGTTTCGGAGTTAGGGTGCCGTCTGCGCGCGAAGCCGAGTCGCCTAGCCCCTTTGCGCACGGCCATATCTCCTTTGCTTTAGCCAGCGCCGCGGAACTCAACCATTTTTTGCAAGCAAAAAATTGGGATTCAATAAATTCCTCCAGGAGGATCGATGGTTCTCAAAGATAGATACTCCTCTTAGCCTACTGAGTCGCCGGCTAGTGGGTTCTCGCTCACATCTGTCTAAAGCAAAGGAGATAAGCATGGCCTAATTGTGCGGAAAGAGACTAGGCGACTCGACTTTGCTCAATCAAGTGAAAACTCGCCAGTTATTGTATTTCGAGTAGCTCAAATTAATTCATAAAGGAATAAAGGTAGAGGGAATAATATCGACGAAAGAATACCCTCCGTCCCGATACACGCATAAACTAGCTACAGTTATACTGCAATTACAATGGGAATATCTCAAACCAAAGCGATTTATGAATTATTGCGTGGATATCTCAAGCTCTCTCACCTTAATTCCGGTTCTCTCCAAAACGTTAACTAGTTAACAGTTTCATCATCAATCCAATTTGATCCAATAATTGTGAAACTACTCACAGGCCGTGCTTGCACAAACGAGTACGCTCTGCCCTATGCAAACTTCAAATCCCAAAGTAGCAGCCAGCCACGTAATCAAACTGGACTGCACCGATCTATTACCCGGCATGTTCATCTGTGAGTTGGACTGTGCCTGGGCCGATACACCTTTTTCCATTGACGGCTTTCATCTGAGAACCGTGGACGACATAGAGCTGGTGCGAAAATTTTGTAAAATTGTTCATATCGATATCAATCTCGGATCCAAACCGAAAAGACTGAAACGCAGTCAACTAACCATACTCAGTAGTGCGCGCCGAGCGGCGCCGGAATCTGCCGCCCTTAAAGTAGATCTGGATACCTACCCGACTACCCATTCCATAAAACAACAGTTAGGCAAAGCGCTGAAGTCCTACGAAAAAATAAAACTGGAATTCGATGCCTTCTCTGCAAGAGTCAGCCAGAAAGGCGACGAAGGACTGAACCTCAAACCACTCGAACAACCATTGTTAAAACTGATCGATGTCATCGTAGCGAACCCGCAAACTCTCATCTGGATTTTGAATACAGAGTCAGCCATGTCGGTATCGAAACAGCACAGCAATTACTGCATAAGAGCTGCTATCTGGGCAAGCATTCTCGGTCGTCAGGTGGGCATGAGCAGGGTAGACATTAGGCTGCTTTTTCAGGGTACTCTGTTAGCCGATATCGGCTTGAACCTACTTCCTGAAAAACTGGTATACAAACGCGGCCCGTTTCGTAAAAAGGAATTCCTGGCCTACGCGAAACACGTCGAGTTCGGTTATGAACTTATATCCCAACATCCGCTCGTAGACGACAAGGTTGCCGGCATCGTACGCTGTCACCACGAACGCCATGATGGTCTGGGATTTCCCCGCGGTATAAACGGCAAGCAAATTCCGCGGCTGGCAAGAATCGCGAATCTGGCTTACTGCTACGAACGGCTACTACGGATCAACACCAGCCAAAGAGTGTCACCGGCGGCGGCCATGAGTCGACTCTACAAACAGCGGGAGTTAAAATTTTCACAGCAAATTGTATTGGAGTTCATTCACGTGATGGGAATGTATCCGGTGGGTACGGTAGTCGACCTTGCCAGCGGCGAACAGGCCCTGATACTGGAACAGAATCTGGAACAAAAACTGTACCCGAAGATTGCGATTACCACCAACAAGGATCAGGCGGTATTGAAGACGCCGAAAATAGTCGACCTCGCGAAATCAGCGGCGTCCAATTCAAAGCGTGTCATTACTGGAGCGCCGGCGCGGAGTCGTACGAAAGTAATCAGCAGTAAATATGCCGACCGTTTTTTTTGGCAGGGAAATTGGCTTCGGAAAGTTTAGCTTTCGACTCTAAATATTCTCCCTGGCTGCCGCTGCTGTTACTTCATGTCTCCGTACAGGTATTGCAAAATTGACAGCGCAGCAATCGGTGCGGTCTCAGTCCTGAGAATTCGAGTGCCCAGGCCAACGATGGAAAAGTGCTGGTCGCGACCCCACTTTATTTCCTGTTCAGAAAATCCGCCTTCGGGACCGATTAACAAATTAATTCTTGCCGAGTCTCCAGTACTCGCAGGAAACTGATCCTGCCCTCCAGGCTCCAGCAACAGGTTCAATCCCTCTGCATTACTGTCATGCCAGTCGGCTACTGTCGTGGGGCTGCAAATTTCGGGCACATCAAGTCGTCCGCTTTGCTCGCTGGCGCCAACCGCTATCTTGCGCCAATGCCTGAGCTTGTTTTCAATTCGCTCCGCTTTAAGTTTGACTTCGCCATGTTGCGTCGTCAGGGGCGTGATGCTGCAGACGCCGAGCTCGGTGGATTTTTGAATGGCGAAATCCATTCTATCTCCCCGCGATAAACCCAAGCCCAGATTAATCCTGAGCGCGGTCGCCTCAGGGCCGCGAAGCTGTTGCCGCAGTAGCACCCACACCTCGTGCTTGCTGATGTGAGTTATCTGCGCGTCAAACTCGCCGTCCCTGCCATTAAAAAGATGCACTTGATCCGCTACCGCCAACCGCAATACATGAGCAAGATAATGGGAGACGACCGCACCAAGCTGCAGCGAGCAATCTATTTCAAGCGGGCTGTCAGTATAAACGCGAGAGATGCGCATATTTCGCCTTTTCTCCTTGTTAGGGTTCCAGGGCGATTGTCCCTGCATCAACGGTACTCCCGCTGGTATCCCTGAAACTAATAGTTCCAATTCCTGCGGAGTCAAGGACCAGGTTAAAACTGAAAGCGTCTACTTGCAGGTTGCAGAACAAACCGCCATCTGCGGAATTGATGCAGGTGCCTGTGACTGGTGCGAATCCCGTGGCAAATACCATTTCTCCATTGACTGCTAAGTACCTGTCACCGAAATCAACATCCAACGCCAATCTATCAATGCTAATGTCAGCGCTCAAGGACAAATCACTAATAGTAAGGGTAGCTGCCAGGTCGCTCTGTGCGCTGACTGTCGATGCTATAAAACCCAGCGCTAGTAGTAGCTTTCTCATTTTTTTCTCCATAACTTAACGAGTTAATCTCGGTGTCGCTAACAGTGCCAGACAGGCACACCATTGCGCAGCGAAAAAGGAAAAGGAGGCTATTTTCCACCAGGCCCCGATTCACGCATCAACCACCTACAACGGTTTCAATTCTTGTGAACATAGTTCGGGGGAGCGGAGGCTATTTTCCAACCTGGAGTCTGTCACTTCCTACCCAAGGGAAATAGCCTCCGCTCCAACTCTATTACGACCGTTTTTTTATTTCCTTTTAGAAAGATCCAAATTATTCCAAACCTGAGAAATGCTGTTGGCAAGATTCATGGAATAAAAATGCAGCCCCGGCGCGCCACCGGCTAACAGCCGCTCGCACAAGCTAGTCACCACCTCGATGCCATAACTACGCAGACCCTGGATATCGTCGCCGAAGTTCTCCAGACTCTTGACCAACCACCGCGGAATTTCGGCGCCGCAGCCAGCACTGAACCTGGTGAGGTTGGCATAGTTTGTAATCGGCATAATGCCCGGCACGATGGGAATACTTATACCTGCCTGCGTGCACGTGTCGACGAAACGAAAATAGGCATCGGCGTTGTAGAAATATTGGGTGATGGCTGAATTGGCGCCGGCCTCCACTTTCTGCTTGAAAAAGCCCACATCCGACTCGTAGCTCGATGATTCAGGATGAATCTCAGGATAACAGGCGACCTCGATATGAAAGTGATCGCCGCTTTGCTCGCGAATGAACGCCACCAGTTCATTGGCATAACGATGTTGAGTAGCGGCACCAGAGCCCGAGGGGATATCGCCTCTCAAGGCCACCAAGCGGTCGACACCCGCTTGCCTGTACGTGTCCAGCAATTGAATAATCTCACTCTCGTCGGTACCGCCGAAGGAAAGGTGGGAAGCCATCTTCGACCCCAGAGCCTGATAGCGCAGAATGGTTTTGCGGGTGCCACTCTTGGTGGAACCTCCGGCGCCATAGGTTACCGATAAAAAATCCGGATTCAGCCTGGCCAGATCTGCGTGCACAGCATCCAGCTTGGCAGCTCCCACCTCGGTGCGAGGCGGGAAAAATTCGATGCTGAATTGTGTAGTGTTTGATGCAGGCATAATGGTTTGAGAAATAGTAGTTTAATTAAGGACAGATTTATTTTTTGAAGAAGGACAGATTTATTTAACGAAAGTTTTGCACGCTTGATAATAATTGCACTGCTTAAATAAATCTGTCCCTATTTCTAATTTCTCCTAATACCGATAGGCATCGCCCTTAAATGGGCCCTCGACAGACACATTGATGTAGTCTGCCTGGGTCGGCGTGAGTTTGGTGAGGACGCCACCAAAGCCGTTCACCATCAGGGCGGCAACCTCTTCGTCCAGGTGCTTGGAGAGAACTTCAACTTTCAGATTACTCTGTCTGAGGTCTTCCGACTGGTCGGCATATTTGCGTTCAAACAGAGACATCTGCGCCAGCACCTGGTTGGCAAAGGAACCGTCCATGATGCGCGAAGGATGGCCGGTGGCGTTACCCAGATTGATAAGACGGCCTTCCGACAACAGAATTAAATAGTCGTCCCTGTTGTCGGTGCCGCTGCGATAGATCTTGTGAACCTGGGGTTTTACTTCTTCCCAGTCCCAGTTATCGCGCATGTACTGGGTGTCAATCTCGTTGTCGAAGTGACCGATGTTGCAAATAATCGCGCCGGCCTTGACCTGGTCGAGCATGAACTTGTCACAGACGTTAATGTTACCGGTGGTGGTGACGATCAGGTCCAGGATGGACAATAGCTCGCTGTTGATGGCGTCGGCGTTGCCGCTGTTGAGGCCATCGCGATACGGAGAAACCACTTCAAAGCCGTCCATGCAGGCCTGCATGGCACAGATAGGATCAATCTCGGCGATCTTCACTATCATGCCTTCCTGGTTCAGACTCTGCGCCGAGCCCTTGCCGACATCACCATAGCCAATGACCAGCGCGCGCTTGCCAGCCAGCAGCATATCGGTACCACGCTTGATGCCATCGCTGAGACTGTGGCGACAGCCGTATTTATTGTCGTTCTTGGACTTGGTGACGGAGTCATTGACGTTGATTGCCGGCACCTTGAGCGAGCCTTCTTCCAGCATCTCCACCAGCCGATGTACGCCGGTGGTAGTCTCCTCGGTGATGCCGTGAATCTTTTCCAGCATCTGCGGGTATTTGTCATGCACCATGGCGGTGAGATCACCGCCATCGTCTAAAATCATATTGGCATCCCAGGGCGCGCCATCTTTGAGGATGGTTTGCTCGATGCACCATTCGCCTTCGTCTTCGCTCTGGCCCTTCCAGGCATAGACCGCGACCCCGGCAGCAGCAATACAAGCCGCGGCGTGGTCCTGTGTGGAAAATATATTGCAGGAGGACCAGCGCACTTCGGCGCCGAGGTCTACCAAAGTTTCGATCAACACGGCGGTTTGCACGGTCATGTGAATGCAGCCAAGAATGCGGGCATCGGCCAAAGGTTTGGAGGCTGCGTATTTTCTACGCAGTGACATCAGCGCCGGCATCTCGGATTCCGCCAGCGTCACTTCGCGGCGACCGAAGGCGGCCAGTTCAATGTCTGCTACCTTGTAATCCTGAGTAGTGCTTGGGTGCTCAGGCACCGATAAATCGTTCATAATGTGCTCCCTGTGTAGTCTCGGTTAACTAGAACCGGTTAAGTAGAACCGGTTAAGTAGTATGGATTAAAGGCCGGCGTCGCTTTTCAGCGCATCGGCTTTGTCGGTTCGTTCCCAACTGAAATCTATGTCGTCTCTGCCGAAGTGACCGTAGGCGGCAGTCGACCGGTAAATGGGTTGAATCAGGTCCAGCATCTTGATTAGCCCCCGTGGCTTCAATTCAAAATGAGCACGAATCAAGCCAGCAATTTTCTCTTCGCTGATCTTGCCGGTGCCAAAGGTCTCGACGCTGATTGAGGTGGGCTCGGCCACGCCGATGGCGTAGGACAGTTGAATCTCGCAGCGATCGGCGATGCCGGCGGCAACAATGTTCTTGGCCACGTAACGGGCGGCGTAGGCCGCCGAGCGGTCAACCTTGGACGGATCCTTACCGGAGAAAGCGCCACCACCGTGTCTGGCCATGCCGCCATAGGTGTCGACAATAATTTTGCGGCCGGTCAGTCCACAGTCACCGAAAGGGCCGCCAATGACGAAGCGGCCGGTGGGGTTGATGAAGTACTTTGTGTCCTTGTTTATCCATTCGCTGGGTAGCACCGGCTTGATGATTTCTTCCATCACGGCTTCCTGCAGATCTTGCAGGGAAACATCTTCTTTGTGCTGGGTCGAAAGCACTACGGCATCGATGGCGACGGGCTTGTCGTCTTCATAACGAAAGGTAATCTGGCTCTTGGCGTCGGGCTCCAGCCAGGTCAGCGTGCCGTTTTTCCGTACTTCAGATTGACGTTTGACCAGACGGTGGGAGTAGGTAATAGGAGCTGGCATTAAGACATCGGTTTCGTTGCTGGCATAGCCGAACATCAAGCCCTGGTCGCCGGCACCCTGTTCGTGATCATCGGTCTGATCCACACCCATGGCGATATCGGGAGACTGCTTGCCGATGGCATTGAGTACGGCACAGGTGTTGCTGTCGAAGCCGCTGCTGGAGTGGTTATAACCAATGTCGTTAACCACATCCCGTACCACGCCTTCTACATCGACGTAGGCCTCGGTGGTGATTTCACCCGCCACCACTACCATGCCGGTTTTAATCATGGTTTCACAGGCAACCCGCGAGCCTTTGTCCTGCTCCAGCAGTGCATCCAGAATCGCGTCCGAGATTTGATCGGCCATCTTGTCCGGATGACCCTCGGAGACAGATTCAGATGTAAATAAACTTGTTGCAGTCATTAAATTTTCCTTATTTCTGGAGAGTAGTAATTGGTTAAATGTTTGACACTTGGTGCCGCCTCTTGTGCGTGTTCAGTGAAGGCGCGCTGCGCTCCCGTACCCTTCTTTATCAGCGGCTTGCACCCCTCCCGGGTGCCCTCACTCAATCGGGAGCCCTGAAAAACGGTCTCCCTCAATCACTCGGTGCGGCGCCTTAATTGCTGATGCAGAAGGATACGGCATCCCATCGCTTGCAGGTTTATCGCAGAGTTCGAGTGCTATCATTTTGTCTTCTTCGAGGTTGGACGATCCAGCGTAGCGCGCCATCACCGCGTCCCCCGCATAATTGTTGTACTTTCTTCGCCCTTTCTAAACAGCCGCATTTGAATTTGAAAACCGTTGCGTAATCCTAAATAGGAGCTTTGCCCGGCTTCGAGACCGGCCTTGTTGGCCCAGTTATCGAGTTCGCTGTCATCGAAGCCCAGCCACAGGTCGCCGCAGGACTCGCGCACCCAGTCCTGATCGTGCGTAGACAAGTCCACTATCAGGAGGAAGCCGCTGGGCTCGAGCAGGGCGGCGGCGTCCTCAAAGGTGCTGGCGGTGGAGGCGATGTGATGCAGCACCATGTCAAAAATGATGAGGTCGCTTGTCACGTTTTTATTACGTGCCACTTCGGTGTCGCCGAGTATGAAGTTGACGTGTTTGTAGCCGGCTGCGGCAATTGCCGCGCTGGATTTATCCAGCATGTCTTTGGAATTGTCCAGTGCACTCAGGTGCTTGAATTTCGCTGCCAGTTCAAGCAGCAATTGGCCTGCGCCTGGGCCGACTTCCAGCACGCGGGCATCCGCGTGCAGCCCGAGGCCGTCGATCAGGTCGTGCAGACCTTTGGCATAGTGGGCATGCTCGACGATGAGGCCCTGTTTCTCTCGAAACTTGTCGGCGTTGCGCTGGAAGAACTGCAGCGATAGCTGTGATCGTTCCAGCTGGATTTGCTTGATCTGCGTGAGTTGGGCGCTGGAAACCGGCACCAGATCCAGGGCTTCGAAGACTTCCTTTTTGATATCACGGTGACCGTCTTCGTCGGACAGGAAGGCGCGGCGATAGAAAATGGAGTTGCCTTCGCGCCGTGTGGACACCAGCTGGCTGGTGGCGAGGATTTTCAGGTGATGACTGAGCGCGGATTGGCGTATATCCAGAATACGGCAGAGCTCGAGTACACCGAATGATTCATTCTTTAGCAGTCGCAGGATTTGCAGGCGCAAGCTGTCGGCCAGGGCCTTGTGCAAGCCGGTTAGTTGCGCGAGCAATCCCGGTGGCTCGATAGTGATGGTTTGAAGCGCTGCAGTGGCCATCAGGTTTTGCCCAATTTGAAGAGGCGCTACATTAGCAGTTACCGCGTGGGATTTCAAACTATATCAATATATATTGATATAGTTTTAAGTGCTAAAAAGGCCAGCTTGTTGATTTACAAAAGAGTCGAATTTAATTTGAGAGTCGGTGGCATATTAACTTCAGGTGCGGGAAAATAGCCGCCTTCAATCGCCAGCAAGTCCCTTAAGCAGTGAGCTTCTGATTAAATTCGATGTCTCTGTGTTTGGCTTCTTGGTAAGAAAGCCATTAACACGGCAGGGAGCGGCCCGATCTGTGGCTGCTGCCCAGGCCTGGTGTTGCGGGTGATAGACATTAGGTCGATAACACCAGGCCAGAGAGATTCAACACTTAATCAGAGGCTCGCTTGCGACTTGCAGGTGAGATAACCCTCGCGGCTGACTGCTGTGCTTTGTTAGAAACATTTTGTGTAAAACAAGGTTCAGCAGTTAGCCGTAGAGTTTTACGGCATAACAGGCTTTAACTTTAGAGGAGTTTTTTCGATGGCGGATAACGCTGTGTCACGCAGGCAATGTGCGAGCGCAATTCGGGCATTAAGTATGGACGCTGTGCAAAAGGCACGCTCCGGACACCCCGGTGCACCGATGGGAATGGCAGACATAGCCGAAGTGCTGTGGAATGACTTCTATCAACACAATCCCGGCAATCCGGACTGGTTCAACCGCGACCGTTTCGTCCTGTCCAACGGCCATGGCTCCATGTTGATGTATTCGCTGCTGCATCTGTCAGGTTATGACCTGGCTATCGATGAGCTGGAGCAGTTCCGGCAATTGGGTTCAAAAACTCCCGGTCACCCGGAATACGGTTACACCCCCGGTGTTGAAACCACCACCGGGCCGCTGGGCCAGGGCCTGGCCAATGCGGTTGGTATGGCGGTGGCGGAGAAGACGCTGGCGGCCCAGTTCAACCGTGAGGACCATGAGATTGTCGATCATCATACCTATGTATTTGTTGGTGATGGCTGCCTGATGGAGGGCATTTCCCATGAAGTGTGTTCACTGGCAGGTACGCTAAAGCTGGGTAAATTGATTGTTTTCTATGATGACAACGGCATTTCCATCGACGGTGAAATTGGGCAGTGGTTTGCCGACGACACCGGTAAGCGCTTTGAGGCTTACGGTTGGCAGGTGCTGACCGCGGACGGTCATGATGCGGCTGCAATCGGCAGCGCAGTCGAGCAGGCTCTGACAGAAACGTCCCGGCCCAGCCTGATCTCCTGCAAGACCATCATCGGCTTCGGCTCACCCAATAAGCAGGGTACGTCCGCCACTCACGGCGCGCCCCTGGGCGATGAAGAAATTGCCGCCACCCGGGCAGCGCTGGACTGGCCCCATGCGCCGTTTGCGATTCCTCAAGAAATTAAACAGGCCTGGGATGCAACAGAAAAGGGTTTCGCAGCTGAATCGGCGTGGAAGGAAAAACTCATCAGCTATGAAGAGGAACACCCCGAGTTGGCGCTGGAGCTTGTGCGCAGAATTAAAGGTGAGCTGCCCGGTTATTTCGCCGAGAAAGCCGACAAGTACATCAGCCAGTGTCAGCAGGCGGCGGATAATATCGCCAGTCGCAAGGCCTCACAGAACTGTATCGAAACCTTTGCCCGCTTGCTGCCGGAGTTGATCGGTGGCTCTGCCGACCTCACCGGCTCCAATCTAACCAACTGGTCTGGCAGCACCGCCATTTCCGAGCAGGCGGACGGTAACTACATTTATTACGGGGTGCGGGAATTTGGGATGACTGCCATCGCCACTGGTATCGCGCTGCACGGCGGCTTTATTCCCTACACCGCCACCTTTCTTATTTTCATGGAATACGCCCGCAACGCCGTGCGTATGGCGGCGTTGATGCAACAGCAGAGCATCCTAGTCTACACCCACGATTCCATCGGCCAGGGCGAAGACGGGCCAACCCACCAGCCGGTGGAGCAATTGGCCAGTCTGAGGATTACCCCAAACCTGTCGCTGTGGCGCCCCTGCGACAATGTGGAGACGGCGGTGGCCTGGAGAGCGGCAATCGAAAAACACGATGGCCCTACGGCCCTGGTTTTTTCAAGACAGAGCCTGGCGCACCAGCAACGCAGTGAAGAGCAGCTAGCCGATATTGCACGCGGCGCTTATATTCTGCGGGACTGCGATGGTGAACCGGACTCTATCGTCATGGCAACTGGCTCGGAAGTGGAAATCTGCGTCGAGGCGGTCACTGCGCTGCAGGCCGAAGGCGTCAAGGTGCGACTGGTTTCCATACCCAGCGTCGATGTTTTTGAAAGCCAGGATGCGGCTTACCAGGAGAGTGTACTGCCGGCGGCAGTGCGTAAGCGCCTCGCCGTTGAAGCGGCGGCGGCGGACTACTGGTACAAGCTGGTGGGACTGGATGGCAAGGTGATTGGCATGGAGTCTTTTGGTGAATCGGCACCGGGTCCGGTGTTGCTGGAGCACTTCGGTTTTAGCGTTGCCAACGTCGTCGCGACGCTTAAATCCCTGGGCTAATGGTCTTGGCTAATAGCCCGCGAGAGCGCGGCTCACACTATTCAACTCGTTAGACTGCCATGCCTTATCGGATAGCAATTAATGGTTACGGCCGCATCGGGCGCTGCGTGCTGCGCACGCTCTATGAAGCCAGCCAGTATCCCGATCTTAGCATCGTCGCCATCAACGACCTTGCCGATATCAAGACGCTCGCACACCTGACGCGCTATGACAGCACCCACGGGCGATTTGCCGGAGTTGTGGAAGCAAACGGAAATTGTCTCGGTATCAACGGGGATCAAATCTCTGTTTCCAATTGCGCTGATCTGTCGCAATTGCCCTGGGCAGAGTCGCAAGTCGACCTGGTGATGGAGTGCAGTGGTGCCTTCTCAGATCGGGCCGGGGCGCAGCAGCATCTGCGCAGCGGCGCCGCCAAAGTGCTGTTTTCACAGCCAGCCCAGAGCGATGTCGATGCGACTCTGGTGTACGGCATCAACCAGCGCGATTTACCCGTCGACGCGAAAATTATCTCCAATGCCTCCTGCACCACCAACTGCGTAGTGCCGGTGCTGAAGGCCCTGGAGCAAACACTGCAGATCGAAGCCGGTGTCATTACCACCATCCATTCGGCCATGAATGATCAACCGGTTATCGACAGCTACCACCACAACGACCTGCGCAAGACCCGCAGCGCCATGCAGTCCATCATCCCCGTGGATACCGAATTGGCGAAGGGCATAGAGCGAATTCTACCGGGCCTGAGCGGCAAGCTCGCGGCCCAGGCCGTGCGGGTGCCGACGGTTAATGTCTCGGCAATCGATCTGACGGTGTCGGTGCGCCAGGCAACCACAGCCGCCTCGCTGAATGCCGGGATCCGCGCAGCCAGTGAACAGCTGCCTGCCAATATTCTCGGCTACACCGATGAGCCGTTAGCATCCTGCGATTTCAATCATGACCTGCGCTCGGCCATCGTCGATTTGAGTCAGACCCGAATTGCCGACAGCAAGCTGGTAAAGCTGCTAATCTGGTCTGACAACGAGTGGGCCTACGCCAATCGCATGCTGGATGTAGCACAGTATATTTATTCGAGGGCGGCCGCGGGAAACAGTAACGATGACATTTAAGCGCATGGAGCAATTGCAACTGGCTGGCAAGCGGGTATTAATCCGTGAAGACCTTAATGTTGCAATTAAACAGGGTGAGATCGTCAACGACACCCGCATCCGTGCTGCCGTGCCCAGCATCGAGGCAGCCCGCTCCATGGGTGCCAAAGTTATTCTTATGTCCCACCTGGGGCGACCAGAAGAAGGCCGGCCGATTAGCGCCCAGGCTGAGTTCTCACTGCAGCCGGTCGCCAAGCGGCTGGCAGAACTACTCCAGTGCGAAGTTCAGCTGGTGTCGGACTATCTCGATGTAGCGCCCACTGCCAGCGCCGATGGCAGTGTCATCCTGTTGGAAAACGTACGTATCAACACCGGCGAAAAAGCCAATGACGAGGCGCTGTCGCGGCAATACGCTGCGCTCTGCGATGTTGTCGTCATGGACGCATTTGGCACCGCACACCGCGCCCAGAGCAGCACCTGTGGCGTCACCAGGTTTGCCGAAAGCGCCTGTGCCGGTCCCCTGTTGGCGCGTGAACTCGACGCCCTCGATCGTTCCCTGCGGGCACCGCAACGGCCAATGCTTGCCATCGTCGGCGGTGCCAAAGTCTCCAGCAAATTAAAAGTTTTAGAAAGCCTGGCCGCGAAAGTGGATCAGCTTATCGTCGGTGGCGGCATCGCCAATACCTTTCTGGCGGCGACCGGGGTTAACGTAGGCAAATCCCTCTACGAGCCAGAACTATTACAAGTGGCGAGCGCACTATTAAAAACCACAAACATCCCCCTGCCTACCGATGTAATCGTCGCTAAAGAAATTTCCGGCAGTGCCAGCGCCACTACCAAACTGATTGCCGAACTCGAAGACGACGACATGATTCTGGATATCGGACCGCAGACGGCAATGAATTTTGCCGGCATAGTCGGTACTATAAAAACCATATTATGGAATGGTCCGCTGGGGGTTTTTGAGTACGACCAGTTTTCCCAGGGCACCCGCGTACTGGCACAGGCTATCGCCGACAACCCCGGCTACTCCATAGCCGGCGGCGGCGAAACCATTGCCGCCATCGACAAATTTGCAGTGACCGACGCCATATCCTACATCTCTACCGGCGGCGGTGCCTTCCTGGAATACGTACAGGGCGCTGTACTACCGGCAGTACAAATACTGGAACAACGAGCCGCCGAAGACTAAGCCGCGACTCCGCAGCAGTGAGCCAGCGAACAAACGAATAAGCAAGCAAGAGGAAATATCATGGCACTAATCAGTTTAAGACAGCTATTGGACCACGCCGCAGAAAACGGCTACGGAGTTCCAGCATTTAATGTAAACAACCTGGAACAGATTCGCGCGATAATGGAAGGCGCCGACGAATGCAACAGCCCGGTCATATTGCAGGCATCGGCAGGCGCACGCAAATACGCCGGCTCAAATTTTCTCAAACACTTGATCCAGGGCGCAATCGAAGAATTTCCCCATATACCCATCGTTATGCATCAAGACCATGGCTTCTCCCCCGCGGTATGCCAACGTTCCATCCAACTGGGATTCTCCTCGGTAATGATGGATGGCTCATTGGGAGAAGACGGCAAGACCTCAGCCGACTTTGACTACAACGTAAGCGTAACCCAGACCGCGGTAAACGCTGCCCACGCCTGTGGCGTCTCCGTAGAAGGAGAAATAGGTTGCCTGGGCTCCCTGGAAACCGGCATGGCCGGCGATGAAGACGGCAGCGGCGCCGAGGGCGTACTCACCATGTCCCAACTCCTCACCGACCCCCAGGAAGCCTCCGACTTCGTCGCAGCAACCGGCGTCGATGCCCTCGCCATAGCCATCGGCACCAGCCACGGCGCCTACAAATTCAAGCGCCCGCCAACCGGAGACGTACTCGCCATAGAACGCATCAAGGAAATTCACCAAAAAATCCCCAACACCCACCTGGTAATGCACGGTTCCTCCTCAGTGCCGCAGGAATGGCTGGCAGTAATCAACGAATTCGGCGGTGAAATTCCAGAAACCTACGGCGTTCCCGTCGAAGAAATTCAGGAAGGCATCAAGCACGGCGTCCGCAAAGTAAACATCGACACCGACCTGCGCCTCGCCTCCACCGGCGCCGTACGAAAATTTCTCGCCGAAAACCCCTCCGAATTCGATCCCAGGAAATTCCTGATCCCAACACTGCTAGCAATGAAAGCCATCGTCAAAGAGCGCCTGCAAGCATTCGGCTGTGTCGATCAAATACCAAACATCGGAAAAATTTACAGCCTGGAAGAAATGTCCGACCGCTACGCAAGTGCCGAGTAAATAGCTAAAAAAGGGAATTACATCGGAGTATCTACATTAAAATATTTAGAAACTTTGCGATAAACAACCAAGCGATGGGATGCCGTATCCTTCTGCATCAGCAATAAAGGTGCAGCATCGAGTGATTGAGTGAGACCGTGTTTTGGGCTCCCGATTGAGTGAGAGTACCCGGGACGGGTGCAAGCCGCTGAAGCAGGAGGGTACGGGAGCGCAGCGCGCCTACACTAAACCCAGAATTCAACCGCCACTATTTTTTAATCTAGCTATAGACCTATGATATACACAATCCATGTTTAGCCGAACAGACGCAGAAAACCTACGAGAAAGCCTCTTACCAATAGATTTCAAAGCAGCCAATTTCCAGGACAGCAACGGCCTACTGAAAGCCTATAACGACCATTATGGCCTCAATTTAACCAGTCACGGCCTAAAAGTAAGCCACCAAATCGGCAGCATCTCAAGCGGCCAGTTCAAAATAGTTTGTCACCACTTCACCATAGATCAAACAAAGAGCCCTTCAGAAAAAACAGGCACAGCCTTCCTCGTACACGGCTATTTCGATCACACCGGCCTCTACGGCAAACTCATTAAACACTGCCTCGACTCAGGCTACAACGTCGTCACCTTCGACCTGCCAGGGCATGGACTCTCCAGCGGCCCCGTCGCCAGCATCAGCTCCTTTCATGAGTATAGCCAGGCCTACACCGACTGTCTGGCTATGGCAAAAATACAGCAACTAAGCCGGCCCTGGATCAGCATCGGTCAAAGCACCGGCGCCGCCGTCATCGTCGACGCGCTGCTGTACAGGAATCTTGCCACAGAATTTGAGATAGAGCGTTACGTGTTGCTTTGTCCGCTACTGCGACCACACAATTGGGGTTGGGGTAGACTCATGTATGCCGTGTCGAAATGGATGCCGATCGTGACCCGACGCACCTTTTCCAGCAACAGCCACGACCGCGAATTTCTTAAATTTCTCAAACACGACGACGCCCTGCAGAGCCAGCTACTATCCGGGGAATGGGTGGCGGCGATGATCGACTATCAACGGCGATTCAGCCAAGCAGTACCAATAACAATCCCGCTAGGTATCGTCCAGGGCAGTGGCGACAGGACCGTCGACTGGCAGTATAATTTACGGCACTTCTTACAAAAATTTCCGACGTCGAAATCCTATCTGATAGCTGATGGCAGGCATCACCTGGTAAATGAATCTGCAGAGATTAGAGCCCAGGTATTTGCCGCCATCGACAAAATACTTGCCTAAAACAAAACCCGGCATCGAATCGTGGCGTCGATCTCATTCAGTTTAGCCAGCGCGATTTCACTGTATTGCTCATCTATATCAATCACCACGTAGCCGACCTGTTCATTGGTCTGTAAGTACTGCGAACTAATGTTGATTCCGGTTTCGGAAAAAACGCGATTTATTTCCGTCAAGACACCTGGCACGTTCTTGTGAATGTGCAGTAGACGATGATCGCCCGCATGTGTCGGCAGTGTGACTTCGGGAAAATTAACCGAGGTAAAGCTGGAACCGTTGTCGCTGTACTTAATTAGTTTCTCACTGACCTCGGTGCCGATGTTCTTCTGTGCTTCCATGGTGCTGCCGCCGACGTGAGGAGTGATAATGCAATTGTCGAACTTCCGCAGCGGCGAAAGAAATTCGTCGGCATTGGATTTGGGTTCCGTCAGAAACACATCGATTGCAGCGCCGGCAATTTCCGAATTTTCCAGCGCCGCCGCCAGCACGTTTATATCCACGACCGTACCGCGGGAGGCGTTAATAAAAATGGATTCGGGCCGCATCCATGCAAGCTGCTTTGCCGAAATCATATTTTTTGTTGCCGGGGTTTCCGGCACATGCATACTAACGATGTCACACTCCGACATCAGCTGTTGCAGGGAATCCAGTTGGGTGGCGTTACCCAAAGGGAGCTTGGTGACAACATCGTACAGGAAAACGTTCATGCCCATGGCTTCTGACAGCACGCTGAGCTGGGAGCCGATGTTGCCGTAGCCGACGATGCCCAGTTTCTTGCCCCGCGCTTCGAAGGAACCAGTCGCCGTCTTCTGCCAGATGCCGCGATGTAGCAGCGCATTTTTTTCAGGTATACCCCGTAGCAATAAAATTGCCTGACCGATGACGAGCTCGGCAACGCTCCTGGTATTCGAAAAGGGTGCGTTAAATACCGGAATACCGCGCGCCAGAGCCGCGTCAAGATCAACCTGATTGGTGCCAATACAAAAACAGCCGACGGCAAGTAGTTTGCTAGCGGCTGCAAATACGGGTTCGGAGAGTTGAGTTCTTGAACGTATGCCGAGCAAGTGCGCGTCGGAAATTTTTTCCTTTAGCTCATCGCCTTCCAACGAGGTTTTTAGATAGTCGATATTTTCATAGCCTGCTTTGTGCAGGGCATCGACAGCACTTTGATGAACCGCTTCCAGTAACAGGAATTTTATCTTGCGTTTTTCGAGTGAGGTGGGATTCATGGATTTAGTCTTTTTCGCTAACAACCCGGAATAATTAATTGTCTGCTTAATGCTGTGCTGGGTTGACGGGCAATGCTCAAAAAGCTGGCGCACGGTAACATATTCTGTTTTTGCACTGGCATGTATCGGCGGGTCTGGTCAATCAGTAGCCGTGCTGAAGACACGCGCGACACCTAGAAAGTCGTTGCCAAATTCAAGGGTCATGACATGAGTAGCAGTGAATTTACTCTGCTGCAGGAGTTAGCAGATTTACTGGGTGAAGATTGGGTTAAAACCGATCCTCAGGATCTGATTAACTATGGCAGAGACTGGACCAGGATCCATGAACCGCAACCCTGCGCCATCGTCTTGCCGCAGTCAATTGACGACGTGGTGGCGATCGTCGCGCTGGCAAATCGCTTTCAAGTGGCGCTGGTACCCTCCGGCGGCAGGACTGGTTTGAGTGGAGGTGCGCTCGCCTGCAACGGTGAGTTGGTCATCGCCTTCGACCGCATGAACAAGATCTTGCACTTCGATCCAATCGATCGCCAGGTGGTTTGCGAGCCCGGGGTGGTTACCCAGCAACTACAGCAATTTGTCGACGACAAGCAGTTGTTCTATCCCGTGGATTTTGCCTCCTCCGGTTCCAGCCAGATCGGTGGTAACGTCGCCACCAACGCCGGTGGCATCAAGGTAATTCGCTACGGCATGACCAGAAACTGGGTAATGGGTTTGAAAGTAGTGACGGCTTCCGGTGCGGTGCTCGATCTGAATCGAGGGCTTAGCAAGAATGCTACTGGTTACGATCTTCGCCACCTCTTTATCGGCTCTGAAGGCACGCTGGGCCTCATTGTTGAAGTCACTCTCGGCCTCTGTAGCTTGCCCAAAGACCCCACGGTACTGCTATTGGGGGTACAAGAGATGGGGGCGACGATGTCGGTACTGCAGTGCTTCCAGGGTAAATTAAATCTAACGGCATTCGAATTTTTTCCCAATAAAGCCCTCAGGCATGTCCTTGCCGAGGGCAATTTACAGAAGCCATTCGATACAGAGTGCGAATTCTACGCCTTGATTGAATTTGAGAATGTGTCAGAACATGAGATGGACGCGGCGATGGAGCTGTTTGAGTTCTGCATGGAGTCCGGCTGGGTCGTCGATGGCAGCATCAGCCAGAACAGTACACAGGCAAAGAATCTGTGGCGCTTGCGAGAAGATATTTCAGAAACAATCTACAAATATACACCCTACAAGAACGACATCTCTGTCAAAGTGTCCAAAATTCCGCAATGTCTGCAAGCCCTGGATGAACTCGTTGCCGGCGCTTATCCGGATTTCGAAATCATCTGGTTTGGTCATATCGGTGACGGCAATATTCATTTGAATATATTGAAACCGGAGCAGCTGGACGCCGAATCCTTTTATGAAAAATGCGCTGAAGTGTCCACCGGTGTTTTTGAAATTGTGGCAAAACACGGCGGCAGCATTTCCGCAGAACACGGCGTAGGACTTCTGAAGAAACCGTTTTTACACTACTCCCGCTCTGCTAGCGAAATTGAAACTATGCGGGCAATTAAAGAGGCATTCGACCCAAACAACATAATGAACCCGGGTAAATTGATCGATTAGTGCGGGCGGGTAGCCAGGCTGTATCTCGGCCTGTCAGTCTTCGGGATCTGGCTTTCTCAAAGCTTTTAGCGGGGCGTAGGATAGGCTGTAGGAAGTATAAGATGAATGACCGGAATCTCCGAAATTTCGGGATAAATTCAGTTTCCAAGGCCTGGCTAGAGGCGTAGACTGCAATTTCGACCGATTTTAACCGATGCAAGTATGGTTGTTAGCGGTTCGAATTTACGCAACTGTTTATATTTATATTATAGAGCACGAGAGCAATATGTCAGACACAGTAGAAGGTACCGTTAAGTGGTTTAATGATGAGAAGGGATTTGGTTTCATAGAGCAGGAAGGGGGCAAAGATGTATTTGTTCACTTCAGTGCCATCAACGGTTCAGGACGAAAAACGCTGCATGAAGGTCAAAAGGTGAATATGGAAGTCACCGCCGGTGAAAAAGGCCCGCAAGCGGAAAACGTTACTCCAGCTTGAGCAGAGCAAAATTAGTCAGCGTTAGGATGTAGAGCACAGTTACAATAACTCTGATCCGGGGTATCGCAGCCCCAGCCAGAGAGTCCATTTGTACACGCTACGCATTAGCGGCTATTTTAAATTGGTCACAGACAGGTAGCTTCAAAGTAGCTGTGTCTGGACACCTGAGCTTGTGCCAAGAATTAGTCGGTCCGCTGCGCGCAGGGCAAACAGTCCATTGCTAACTACCCCGGTAATTTGATTAATCTGCTGTTCCAGCGCCCTGGGGTCGAGAATTTCCAGGTTATAGATGTCCAGAATGTGGTTGCCGTTATCGGTAACACAACCGTCCCGATACACCGGGTCCCCTCCTAAAATGACCATCTGCCGGGCGACGTGACTACGCGCCATGGGAATGACTTCTATGGGCAAGGGAAACTTCCCGAGTATTGGCACCAGCTTGGACTCATCGGCGATGCAGATAAATTCGTCCGCCACTGCCGCAATGATTTTTTCTCGGGTGAGTGCGGCACCGCCACCCTTAATGAGTTGCAGGTGTTTGTTGGTTTCGTCGGCACCGTCTACGTAGACGGCAACCGCGCCGGCGCTATTCAGATCGTAAACCGGGATGCCCAGCTCCTTTAGTCGCCGTGCCGATTCGTCGGAGCTGGCGACGGTGCCGCTGATTCTATGTTTGATCGCCTCCAGTTCGGCAATGAAGAAGTTGGCGGTAGATCCGGTGCCAACACCGATGATGGTGTCATCCTCCAGCAGGGTTTCAACGTACTCGAATGCGGCGCGGGCGACGGCGCGTTTCAAATCATCTTGGCTCATAAGTTGTCCTTTTTACTGCTGTCATTAATACGGCCAAGTAACTGGCCCATGCGTACGGGGGAATCCGCTGCTAATTCACTATTCAGATTCATAGCGCCATGCGCAAACAGGGCGATAACGGTTGAGCCCAGTTTAAACCTGCCCATTTCAACACCGCTGACGAATTCGATGGCAGGGCTATTGTCGGTGAAGTCGCTAAGCCGAATAGTGCGGGAGCCCGCGCTCGGGCAAACCTGGCCTGACCAGACTGTCTCGATGCCAGCCACTATCATCGCTCCCACCAGCACCAGCGCCATCGGGCCAACTTCAGTTTGAAACAGGCACACCACTCTTTCATTGCGGGAGAATAAATTTGCTACGCTCTTCGCAGTCACTCGATTAACGGAAAACAAATCTCCCGGGATGTAGATCATCTTCAGCAGGCGTCCGGCCAGTGGCATGTGCACTCGGTGGTAGTCCCTCGGAGAGAGGTAGACCGTGGCAAAACAGCCTTCCTGAAACAGTGTGGCCATTTGCGCGTCACCGCCGAGTAGCGCGGGCAGCGAGAATAAGCGACCCTTCGCCTGCAATAGATTGTTATTGCTGATGTGTCCCAACTGGCTAATGGCCCCATCGGCCGGGCACAGGACGGCATCGATGTCGCCGGCAAGCGGCCTCAGTCCAGGTTTGAGTTGCCGGGTAAAGAAGGCGTTGAAATTTTCGAACTGGCGGATGTCTTCAATCCTGGATTCGGACAGATCTACTCTGTAACGTCTGACGAAAGCGCGTATGAACTGATTTTTTAAAAACCTGCCCTGCGCGAGCTTAGCCGTTATCCGGGATATAAGGTGCTGGGGTAGCAAGTACTGGAGTAGCACAAACACAGAAGACATCAGGCGGCTCGTCGGTGACTGTTCAGAGGACTATTCACACCGTCTCGATCGGGGTATCGGGGCGATTTCCCCATTCCGACCAGGAGCCATCGTAGGCTTTGATCTTCAAGCCCAGGGCCTTGCCCACCAGGTAGGTCAAGCCAGATCGGTGGTGAGATTGGCAGTGGGTGAGGATGTTTTTGTCTTTGCTAATGCCTAAAGCTTCCAGTCGGCTCACGATTTCTGGCAGCGGGCGCAGGCGCAGGTCATTGTCACGATCCATCAACTCCAGCCAGTCGAGGTTGGCGGCGCCCGGTATATGGCCATTGCGCTGCGCCGTGATCTTGCTGCCATCGAATTCTTCCGCGGACCGCGCATCCCAGACAATAAACTGCGGATCATCAATTTGCTCGATAATCCCCGCCACGTCGGTGAGTAGATTGCTGTCGATGTTAGCGCTGAAAACGGTGGTGTTAGTGCTAACTTCGCCTGAATCTATTGGAAAACCTCCTCTCATCCACGCGACCAGGCCTCCATTCAAATAGGAGTAATGGCGATGGCCGATCACGTCCAGAGTCCAGATCAGCCTGCCAGCCCAACCACCACCTTCGTCGTCATAGGCAATAACGTGACTGTCTTCTCGCAATCCGACCTGTGAAAATACCTCACTTAACTGCTCGGCACTGGGTAATTTGCCAGTAGCTGGCTTAATCCCGGATACCAATTGCCAGGGCTCAATCAGCGTAGAACCTGGAATATGCGCCGCCGAAAATATTTTCCGCTGGCAAACCGAGATAAGTAGTAAGTGCTCGCTAGGCAGTAACTGACTTAGTTCCGAGGGCTCCAGGATTAGGGGTAAGGAATCGTGTGTGCTCATGGCTGCTTCTGGGTCTTGCTCGATTGTGGTTATAAGTAGCTAACGGGTAGTGCTCAAAGTGTATTGCGACGCTGACCATTCTACTAGCTACTGTCAATAGATTGGAGTATTTGAAAATAACTTGCCAAACGCTGCGGGTGAATTTTGCCGTCCTGCAATGCCTGCTGTACAGCACAGCGGGGCTCCGATTGGTGGGAGCAGTCGCGAAATTTACACAGGCTGGCCAGCGGTCTTAATTCCCTAAAGCCATCGAATAACTGCTGCTGGCTAACCTGGCCGAGACCGAATTCCCGGATTCCCGGGGAGTCAATGAGGTCATAGCGTGGCAGATGGAAGAGTTTTGCGGTGGTGGTGGTGTGGGTGCCCTGGGCATGAGCGCTGGAAATTTCACCGACCTCGGCCATCGCCTCAAGCCCAAAGCAGTTAATCAGTGCGGACTTGCCAACACCTGACTGGCCCACAAGCACCGTGATCTTGCCTGTCAGCGAACGCTCCAGTTGTTCGATATTGCTGCCGCTGGAGGCCGAGACCCGATGCACAGCGTAGCCGAGACCCTCGTAAATGGACAACATCTTGTCCATTTCCTGCTTACTCTCATCGCTTAGCAGGTCGAGTTTGTTTAGTACCAGCAAGGGCTCCAGCTGCAGGCTCTCGATTGCCACCAGGTATCTATCGATCAGGTTCATGTACGGCTGCGGCACTGACGCGATCACCAGCAAGACTATGTCGACATTGGCGGCAACCGGCTTTAAATCTCCCGCTGCGTTGACCCGTCCGAATAGACTCTGTCGTTCCGCCAATGCCAGAATCACGCCGGTGCCCGTCTCCTGTTTTTTCCAGACAACGAGATCGCCGGTAACCAGCGCCGGCAAGTTTGCGCGTTGGTGACAGCGAATAATTTCACCGTCAGCGCTGGCGTCGAGGTTTTCTACATCCAGTTGCTTGCCGAAGTGGCTAATGACTCTGCCGTTACACTGCGGCAGCGTGGCACCGGCTCCAGTCATAGCCTGCTCTGACCCGGCACTGGCATTCAGCTCACTGCTTTGCTTTTCAGCAATTCTTGCTACCTGGGCTCGGCTAAGTTTTCGTTTGCTCATCAGGGGTCTTTGATGATTGCGGTTGGGTGGTTGCTCGGCGAGCAGGGATTATTGCATATTCCCTATAGGGAAGCTTTGCTACAATCTACCGCTGGCACATGCTATGGCGCTTGCGATTGCATGCTCCATAGCACTTGTCATAGAACTTTTATCAAAACACTTTTGTCATAGTCCTTGTGCTATACACCGGTGTCATAAACCTTGTGTAATAGCGCTGGTGTCTTAACACTCGTATCTTAACAACAGTACCCGCTCGGTAGAAAAACAGAGCCGGCGCAGAGAACCGCAGAGAGAGTAGTAGCGATGGATACAAAGTTGAATCTGGTTTGGCTGGATCTGGAAATGACCGGATTGATTCCGGCAACGGATGTGATTATTGAAATTGCTACCCTTGTTACCGATGCCGACCTCAACATCATTGCAGAAGGGCCGGTGTTGGCGATTAAACAAGCGGACTCTATACTGGCGGCAATGGACGACTGGAATCAGCAGCATCACGGTGCCTCCGGATTAATCGACAGAGTTAAACAGTCGGCTATCGATGAAAGTGAAGCCGCGCGCCAGACCATTGAATTTCTGCAACAGCATGTAGCCAAGAACGTGTCGCCACTGTGTGGCAATAGCATCTGCCAGGATAGGCGCTTCATGGCCAACTACATGCCCGAACTGGAGGCATTTTTTCACTACCGCAATCTCGATGTGAGTACCTTAAAAGAATTGGTGCGCAGGTGGCAGCCAGAGTTACTGCAGGGTTTGACCAAGCAAGGCAAGCATCAGGCCATGGACGACATCAAGGATTCTATCGACGAATTGAAGTACTACCGCGAACACTTTATAAAGGCCTGATACACGCGTCAACTCTCTGCTACCTTTCCCATATTAGAATTTTATCTCCTCCGGCCCTATTTACGATGTGGGTGAACCTAACGCCACAACGTAGTAGCCATTGGTGTGATACTGGTTATTACTTCAATTGTTGATTCTGTTGCTGATCGAGCGCCCACTGCACATGTTCCCGCACCAGCGCCGATGGGTGCTCCAGTTTCAGTTGCAGCGCTGCCACGATTTTGTCTGAATTGCGTGCATTCCCCAGCGCCACGGCGATATTCCTTAGCCAGCACTCATAGCCAATCCGGCGTATCGGCGAGCCTGCCGTGTTGTGCAGAAACTCCTGTTCGGTCCAGGCAAACAGCTCCTGTAATTCCACATCATCGAGGCGGTTCCTGGGACTGAAATCCACTTCCTGAGTCTTGCTGGTGAATTTGTTCCAGGGGCATACTAGCTGGCAGTCGTCACATCCAAAGATGCGATTGCCCATGGGCTTGCGAAGATCTTCCGGAATCGAGCTGCGTAACTCGATGGTGAGATAGGAGATGCATTTGCGTGCATCCAGCAGATTCGGCCCGACGAAGGCGTTGGTAGGGCATACATCCATGCAGGCGGTGCAGCTGCCGCAGTGATCCTGCTCCTGCGCATCGACCGGTAGTGGCAAGTCGGTAAACAGCCCCCCGAGAAAAAACCAGGAGCCGACGCGTTTGTTGATCAGCATGGTGTTCTTGCCAATCCAGCCGAGACCTGATTTCTCCGCCAGACCCCGTTCCAGAATTGGCGCACTGTCGACAAAAGCCCGGTAGCCAAAGGGCCCAGCGGCTGCCTCAATTCGCGATGCCAGGGTCTGCAGGCGTTTCCTGATTAGCTTGTGGTAGTCCCGGCCGCGGGCATAACGCGCAACATAGGCCTTGCCACCGTCATTAACAGGATCCAGGGAGTTGTCAGTGTCCAGGGCGTAGTCCATGCGCACACAGATGACTCTCAGAGTTCCCGGATGTAATTGCTGAGGATGCCGACGTTTCTCACGGTTGTCCGCCATGTAATGCATGACGCCGTGGTAATTTTTCTCTATCCATGACTCCAGGCGATCGGCGTGGGCGTCCAGGTCTACATTCGCAATAGCGACTTGTTGGAAGCCCAGTTCCCGCCCCCATTTTTTGATGTCGATAGCGAGGCGAGAAAGGTCGAGGGCTGAGTAGTCGATAGACATCATAGCTGGCAGAGAATTGCCGCGGCCTGCAGGAGGGTAGAGTCGTCCTTGCAGAAGCAAAAGCGCAAGATTTTTGTGGCTGGCGGCGACTTATAGAACGGTGCCAGGGGGATGGCGGCGACACCCTTTTTCTGGGTCAGGTAGTTGGCAAACTCGACATCGGGCAGCTCGCTGATTTCACTGTAGTCTACCAGTTGAAAGTAGGTGCCGCTGGAAGCGGTAAATTTGAATCGGGAGTTTTTAATAAGCGCCCCAAAGGTATCGCGCTTGCGCTCATAAAAAGCCGGCAACTCCTGTGCATGTTGTGGACACTCGGCCATGAAATCGGCGATGGCATATTGCACGAAGCTGGAGGTGGTGAAGGTGACGAATTGATGCACCTTCCTCAATTCCGCAGTAAGTGCCTCGGGTGCAACGCAGTAGGCGAGTTTCCAGCCGGTCGCATGATAGGTCTTGCCGAATGAAAAAACGGCAAAGCTTTTTTGCTTGAGCTCAGCGTGACTCAATACACCCTGGTGGCTGAAGCCGTCATAAACCATGTGTTCATAGACTTCATCCGACAGCACCAGAATCGGCTTGTCTCGAATGAGTTCGGCGAGCCGGTTCAGATCCGCTGTGGCCAGGGTTGAACCGCAGGGATTATGGGGTGTGTTAATTATAATCAGTCGGGTGCGGTCGCTAATGGCCTGCGCAACTAACTCCCAGTCGACATGGTAGTCAGGCAGCGCCAGCGGCACATGCACAGTGCGTGCACCGGCCAGTATGATGGCCGGTTCATAACAGTCATAGGCTGGATCGAAAACTATTACCTCATCGCCGTAGGAAACCGTCGCCTGAATGGCATCAAACAGGGCCTCGGTGGCACCTGAGGTGACGGTTATCTCGGTTTCCGGATCGGCCGTGTGCTGGTAGTGAAACAGAAGCTTCTCCGCGATGCGCTGGCGCAGGATTGGGATGCCAGCCATCGGTGGGTACTGATTCTTGTGATCGTACAGATACTGGGTGACCAGTTCCTTCAACCGCTCGGGACAGTCGAAATCGGGGAAGCCCTGGGAAAGATTGATGGCTCCATAATCCTGCGCCATCTTCGACATTAGCGTAAAAATCGTGGTGCCAACATTGGGTAATTTACTATGCAAGTTGGTTTCCCCGAGCCAGCGACGCTGCTATTTGTTGAACGCCGCAGCGAGTTATAAAGCCCAGCGGCGACTTATAAAGAATACCCCAAAATTAGCAGGGCTGGTCTCAAAGCGTCACGCTGTCGGCACTCAGCAACAGACTAAACTTCCTGCTGCAGCCACTCGTTCAGATCGATGATGTCCTGCGGCGTGAGGATGCCCGCAACCTGCTTCAACAGCAGTGTGTCAATCACGTAAGTGTAGCGGGCGTCGGCGTAGAATCGCAGGGCGCGGTACAAATTCTCTCTGGCACGCAATACCTCAACGATATTGCGGGTGCCGACTTCGGCGCCGAGTTCGGTTGCATCCAGCGCGCTTTGTGCCGAAATAATGGACTGCTGTCGCTGGGCAATGACCAGTACATCGGTATTTACACGCCGATAGGTATTGCGAATATTTTGGGTAAGCTGGCGCGCTGTTAGCTCCAATGATTCTTCTGCGGCAAGCACATTGTATTCTGCCGCTCGCCTTCTGGAGCGAGTAGCACCAGCGCTGTAGAGAGGAATTGTGAGAGTAAGCGACAGCGCTGTTCTGTCACTGGCACCGCCGGCAACCTGAATACCTTCATTGACAATGGGTGCGGTGACGTTGTGGTTCCAGTTGCCGGATAAGTCTACCGTAGGCAGATGGTCTGCGCGTCTGGCTTTCAGGCTATCCTTGAAGGCTTCCAGATTATATTGTGCTGCAGCAATCGCCAGGCTATTTGAATCGGCTTGTTGTTCCCACTCGGTTAGACCCCCTTCAACCTCGATAATCGGGAAGTCATCACGCAGTATTTCAATCTCAGGGTGGGCTTGGCCGGTAATGGATTGCAGGACTTCGTAACGGGATTCCAGGATATTATCTTGCAGAATAGTGGTGTTAACCGCCAGGTCATAGGCTGCCTGAGAATCGTAAACATCGGTGATAGCTATCAGGCCAACAGCTTCCCGCTGTCGGGCTTGATCGAGTGATCGCCGCGCGGCCTCTTCTTCCTGCACATTGACTTCCTTCAGGTCCAGAGCACGCAGTACATCGAAGTAGGACGCGGCAACGCGCATTATCAGATCTTGCTCCTGGGCAGCCAGGTTTACCGAGGCAGCCCTGTCGGTGGCTTTGGCGGCGCGCAAGTTATACCAGTTAGCAAGGTTAAAAAGGCTTTGATTAAGGCCTATACCCCAGTTGTGATTATTAATGCCAGGGCGAAAGCTGTGGTCATTCGCAATTCTATTGACCTTGACGGTATTGCCTGTGAGCGGGTCTGTTAGGGTGCTGTAAATTGAATCCGTGGGACCACTGGTGAGCCTGGTGGTGGTGCCCCGCAGGCCAAAAGTGGGGAGCAGTGCGGCACGAGTCTGGATCACGTTCTCTCGATTGGCACGATAGCTGGCCTCTGCCTGACCCAGAACCGGATCATTTTGTAAGGCAAGCTGGAGAATGCCGTACAAATCGTCTGCATAGCTCAATGATGTGGCTGCCATGCTGCACAGGGAAAATCCAATAATTTTCAATAAACGTCCCATAATTTATGACCTTTATACGCAATAAATACGTTGATTAGTTGCAGCAATAAATGCTCTAAAAAGACTACCAGCTGGCGCTTTGAAATCCAGGCCGCATTCTACACAGTGTAACCAAAAGTGACAATTTAATCAGGGCCTTTGCGGTAGATGCCCGTTATCAGCTTATTAGACGACTCTGGATCGAATGCTGTTACAAATATTTCTCTGTCAGATCGCAGGCTTATTACATTGGCCTGGATTTGGGGCGTAATACTAATCTAGTATTTCGCCCTTATTGCCTTGCTCAAATGTCAGTATTTACTGGCAAGTTGGGCTTGACGATACGCTGACAAATACACACTAGCCTGCTGCGATTGGGGACTTCGAATGAGTGCAAAACCCGAACAATTTATCGACAAAATCTCCCGTTTAAACACCAGTACCAAGCAATATTTTCCGAATTCAAAAAAAATATACCTGCAGGGAATCCGGACAGATATTCAAGTGCCCATGCGCGAGATTGCCCTTACCGACACCGTAACTGAGACCGGCACGGAGCCAAATGCCCCGATACGGGTTTACGATTCTTCCGGAATCTATTCGGATGCAACGGCGCAGGTCAACCTGCACACGGGTTTAGCGCCAATACGCGCGGCCTGGATCGAAGAGCGGCAGGACACCAAAAGGCTTGCTGAGCTGAGCTCGACCAGGCCAGACAGCAGGATCTCGGCACTGCCCATCTCAAATTTGAACATATTAGAAAGCCCCTCAAAGCCAGGTCGGGATGTAATGTCTCTCAGCTTCATTATGCTCGGCGAGGCATTATCACACCAGAAATGGAGTTCATTGCCATTCGCGAAAACATGGCGAACGCGCAGGCCGCAGCTCAGTTCCAGCAACCGAAGCAGCACCGGGGCGAAGCGTTTGGTGCCGCTATCCCCGACCAAATCACCCCGGAATTCGTGCGCTCGGAGATCGCGCTGGGTCGGGCCATCATTCCCGCTAACATCAACCATCCGGAAATCGAGCCAATGATTATCGGCCGCAATTTCCTGGTAAAAGTGAATGCCAATATAGGCAACTCGGCACTCACCTCATCAATCGAAGAGGAAGTGGAGAAACTGACCTGGTCGGCTCTGTGGGGGGCGGACACGGTGATGGATTTGTCCACCGGCAAAAATATTCACGAGACCCGGGAGTGGATCATCCGCAATTCCATGGTGCCGATAGGGACTGTGCCTATCTATCAGGCTTTGGAAAAAGTGAATGGAGTGGCCGAGGATCTGAGTTGGGACATCTACCGTGACACCTTGATCGAACAGGCAGAACAAGGCGTCGACTACTTTACTATCCATGCCGGCGTGTTGCTGCGCTATGTGCCGCTTACCGCCAAGCGTGTAACCGGCATCGTTTCCCGCGGTGGCGCCATCATGGCGAAATGGTGTCTGTCTCACCACCAGGAAAACTTTCTCTACACCCACTTCGAAGACATCTGCGAAATCATGAAGGCCTACGATATCTCGTTCTCACTGGGCGATGGCTTGCGCCCGGGTTGTCTTGCCGACGCCAATGACGAGGCCCAGTTCGGTGAATTGGAGACCCTTGGCGAGCTCACTAAAATAGCCTGGAAGCATGATGTACAAACCATGATCGAAGGTCCTGGTCACGTGCCCATGCACATGATCAAGGAGAACATGGAGAAGCAACTGGAAGTCTGTAATGAGGCGCCTTTCTATACCCTTGGCCCACTGACGACCGATATTGCACCGGGATATGATCACATTACCTCCGGCATCGGTGCTGCGATGATTGGCTGGTGCGGCTGTGCCATGCTGTGTTACGTCACACCGAAAGAGCACCTGGGCTTACCGAACAAGGACGATGTCAAAGAAGGCCTGATGGCCTATACCATTGCCGCTCACGCCGCCGACCTTGCGAAAGGTCATCCCGGTGCCCAGCATAGAGACAATGCACTGTCGAAGGCACGCTTCGAGTTTCGCTGGGAAGACCAGTTTAACCTGGGCCTGGATCCTATAACCGCACGTGCCTACCATGACGAAACACTACCGAAGCAGTCTGGCAAGGTCGCGCATTTTTGTTCTATGTGCGGACCAAAATTTTGCTCAATGAAAATTTCCCAGGAAGTGAGAGACTGCGCTGCCAAGCAAGCATCAGAGGATGTCGATGCGGCAATAGTCACGGGCATGGAATAGATGGTAAACGAGTACAATCAGCAGGGCCGCAAGTTGTATCACAAAGTGTAGTTCGTCGATTTCGGTGACTAATCGGTTTATAACAAGTCGCTAAGCAGATACTTGTGTAAACTCTGCAGACAAGAGTGCGCCAGTTGTTTGCTGCGTTGCGGCGACCATCCAAACTTCTCATTCGCTGTGGCGCTGGTATCTTTGAAGGGCATCTCCAAGGTCATTGCCAGGCAGTTGTGCACGCTGGCAATCTGCACCGTACTCATAGTCAGGTTTGCTTGCCCTGGCGGCTTCGGCGGGTAACCTATTGCAGTCTGGAAGTCCGGGTTCAATGTCGCCAGCGTGGTCTTGTAAAAATCCAGTTACGCTTGTTTTTTCTCATTCCACTCGGGCAGTCCCTCGGTACCGGCGATGAAGCAATAGGGAAGTGATTCGTCACCGTGTACGTCTAACAAAAAATCCACGCTCGCTGCATTCATGGCTTGCTTGACCAGATACACTTCAGGGCTGGCATCCATAGACGGCTCGGCCCACTCGCGATTTAAATTTTTGCCGGCGGCATTGGTGCGCAAGTGGCCGCGCTTGCTGCCATCCGGATTCATGTTCGGAACTAAATAAATATTGCAGACATCCAGCAAGGCCTGACTACTTGAATTACTCGAGTCCAGAAGTTGTTCGATGCAACCTTCCATCCACCACTGGGCCATCGACTCATCGGGATGCTGTCGCGCAATCATCCAGCAGTTTTTCCGATTCGCATTCGCGTCCGGTAAGGCGATTCGCAATAAATCCAGATCCTGTCCATCCAGAGTCTGGCCCAGCAAGAGATGACTACACCGCGGCGACTGCATGCTTCTGGCGATCAGGTCATGGTGCCGTTCCATAGAATAAGGAGCGAAGTAGGCAAAATAGACGGAGTCAAGCTCAGGCGTGAAATCAATCGAGAGTACGCCGTTCTCAAATTGCGTGGGATGACGTAGCCAGGACTCGCGATCGTATGAGTACACGACCCGCTATTTTTTGAATCCGGGAGGATATGCGGCACTGGCGGCGTTGAGAATTTGCAAATGGCAGGTCGTGCCCTTGGCACCGCTCAGGCGGAAATGAAACCACTGGTAGAATTCAGATTGATAGTCGTTGCGAATTTTTAGCTGGATATCGCCGTCGTCACTACAGGAGATGACTTCGATATTTCCTAAATCAAAATGACTGCTTATGCGCACCGAAGTTCCCTACCTTGTATGATAATTAGTGTGGATCGAGTATGACTTTCCCGATCGGTTTTTGCTATCATTGCCCACCCATTTTTCAGCGAATAGACAAAATAAGATGTCCACGGTAACTGACAATTTAAATATTGCTTCAAATGAAGTGCTAATTACACCCGAGCTACTTAAAGCCGCCTTACCTCTTGAAGGTGAGGCGCTGGCGTCCGTGCAGCTGGCACGCAACACCATATTTTCTATATTGGACAGGAAAGACCCTCGGCTCTTCGTCGTTGTGGGCCCCTGCTCCATCCACGATATAGACGCCGCATTGGACTATGCACAGAGACTGAAGTCGCTGGCCAACAGCGTTAACGATGTATTGTATATAGTAATGCGGGTTTATTTCGAGAAACCAAGGACCTCGATTGGTTGGAAAGGCCTGATTAATGATCCTCGCATGGACGACTCATTCAAGATAGAAGAGGGTCTGCGTGCGGGGCGCAAATTATTACTGGATATCGTAAAGCTTGGCTTGCCCACCTCTTCGGAAGCGCTGGATCCAATATCACCGCAATATCTTCAGGACGTAATAACCTGGTCCGCTATCGGCGCGAGAACTACCGAATCCCAAACCCATCGAGAGATGTCTTCCGGGCTTTCTTCCGCCGTAGGATTTAAAAACGGCACCGATGGTGGCCTGATGGTGGCGGTGAACGCGATGCAATCCGTATCCAGCCCCCATAGATTTCTTGGTATAAACGGCGAGGGTCAGGTCTCCGTGGTCACCACCAAGGGCAACCCCTATGCCCACGTAGTGTTAAGAGGCGGCTCGAAAGGGCCAAATTACGACAGCGTGCATGTTGCCCAATGTGAAAAGGCACTGCGAGACGGCGGCGTAAACAATAATATCGTCATCGACTGTAGCCATGCCAATTCCAGCAAAGACCCGGATATGCAGCCACTGGTACTGAAAGACGTCACCCACCAGATACTGGAAGGCAACAAATCAATCATCGGTGTAATGCTGGAAAGCAATATCAATCACGGCAATCAATCTATTCCCGCTGATCTTGCCGATTTGAAATACGGTGTTTCTGTCACCGACGCCTGTATAGACTGGGAGACAACAGAGGCAGCTATCATGGAGATGGCAGAAAAACTCAGAGACGTACTGCCGTCCAGATAAGAAAAAAAGCGGGTGATCTAGTCCTCGGATTCAACAATTTCCAGTGGGCACCAGCTTTAGAAAGAAGAGCCCGGCTGGGCCAAAAACTCGAGCTCAGCAGACGTAGACTCCCTGCCTAACAGGTCGTTGCGGTGTGGGTAGCGACCGAAGCGGTCAATAATGGCCTTGTGTCTTAGCTCGTAATTGTAGTTATCCTCTAGCCCGGGTCGATCAAACAGGTACAAGGCTATCTTGTGTATTTCCGCCGACTCGCTGTGCATGAAAGGCATATACAGAAACGCGCGCTTGCTAGCGTCAAGCTTCTCATCAAATTTCTGCCGAATAGCTTCCTGTGATAAAACCAGTGCCAATTCATCATAGGCAAAAGCTTCGGCGCTGTCCCTGAACAAATTACGCGAAAACTGATCAAGCAGAATAACCTCTGCCAGCGCGTCCAAAGCATCATCACGCCAGGCATACAACAACCCCTTACGAGCCCGCATGTGCAGCTCCAGAAACCGGCTTCGAATCAATTCATCAAACTCAGGATCCTTCTTGAATCTCTGAGCTCGGTCTATTTCCTCAAACCAAAATTTAATCACGCCGGTCGCTGACAAACTATGTACCTTCCTTACAAGAAAAAGTCTTATAAGAAAATGTCGACCGGCGGCGACTGGAATTGAATTTGGTAGCTGAGAGACACATATTCTTTTACGCGTACAGTGACAACCATATTCCCCACTCACGAGTATTCGACTCTGACTATTCGCGTGAAACATCCCCGTCACTGTACGTCTAATCCAAAAACCACTCTGATCCTGAGATATTTCCACAGAAATTCAGCTTTCTTTATCTAGCTATTATGACCCCAATTAATGTTATACCAATGGTAAATTCTACCGCAGAGTTAGGGGCGGCAGCATGCTATAGGCTGAGACCAAATCAGGTCACGTTTTAGCTTGCCACTCTTGTGGGGGTTTTCGGCGAGGACTGTTTGAATCTCGGGTTTTGCTTGCAAAAATGGTTGAGTTCCGCCGCCGCCGACAAGAGTGGCAAGCGTGTGGCCGGTCTCAGTCTATAGCATGCTGCCGAACCCGAGCCGGTTCACCCACGCCAGGCTCGTAATGAAGCTGCTACTATCCGCAGTTATTCAGTTGTCAGCGTCCCCTCTTTTTACCCTGAGAAAATTCTTTGCACTTTTTTAAGATTAAGAATATCGTCTGCCCGCGAAGCCGAGTCAGTTAGTCCCTTTGCGCACGGCCATATCTCCTTCGCTTTAGCCAGCGCTGCGGAACTCAACCATTTTTGCAAGCAAAAATCGGGATTCAAACAGTCCTCCCTCAAATCTGTCTAAAGCGAAGAAGATAAGCATGGCCTGATTGTGCGCAAAGGGACTAGCTGACTCGGCTCCGCTCTATCAATTGAAAATCTGGCAGTTATTGCAGTTCAAGTAGCTAAGTTAATGCAACAAACCTCACGGATACACCTGCACTAGCGCACTATCTAGAATCTAGCCCTGCTAGAGACCAATCCCGACTGAGTAGCCCAGGATTGAGAAGAATTTCTCTAAGCAATACTCGCATAAGCAATTGCAAGCGGCTCCTGCTCACGCCGCCCCAGGTTTATCCACTTCTGCACAAAAGGATTGTCTAATAAAGTTTGTAAATAGGTATGAGCGTCACTACTCAACTCCGCACCATAGGCATCAAAGGCAACGGCAATTGGTGCAAACATACAGTCCGCGATAGAGAAACGGCCGTAGAGATAGTTGCCGTTTTCACCGAAGCGGTGACGACAGCAACTCCACATAGCGTCGATACGTGCTATCTCGTTTAACAAACTTTCCGATGGCGTCAGGCGACAGGAAGCTTTGCAGTTCATGGGCCAGTCCTGCTTTAAGCTTGGAAATTCCGCATGCATTTCCGCGCTTACAGACCTGGCACTGGCTCGGCGCTTGGGGCTGCTGGGCCAGCCGCCGCCACCGAGAATTTCACCGGAGATATATTCACAGATAGCCAGAGAATCCCAGACTGTGATTTCGCGGTGCAGTAAAACCGGAACCTTGAGGGAGGGGGAATAGGGGCCGAGTTTTTCGGCCGTATTATCCTGATAGAGCTTAATTTTAATTTCATCAAAGCTCACATCGAACATCTTCAATAACAACCATGGGCACATGGACCATGAAGAATAATTCTTATTACCAATTACAAGTCGAATGTCATTCATAGCAGTAATTTCCGTAATGTCGATGCGAGCAGCTGTAAGGCTTTACTCGCCATCGGGTAGTTGGGAAAGCATTTGTTGGCTACTGTCCCGCAGTCGGACGATAACCCGGCGGTCAAAGAAGTCAGCTTCAAAACTCTGTATAGCAGCCAGTGGCTGGGTCTCTCCGTAGGCCACAGTGGTAATGGATGAATTTTGAATTCCCATTCTGTTAAAGTATCGTTTTATGGTGGCAGATCGTGCTCTGGACAGATTCAGATTCATCTCCGCATCGCCATTGCGGTCAGCGTAACCGGTAATTTCCACATTCGCGGCCGGCATCTGCCTGGCGAGTTTTACCAGGCTGGAAAGCTCTTCTTCATAGTGAGGCTCGATGGCACTGGAGCCGGAACGAAAGTGGAGTGACAGTACCGTGTTGTCGCAGCAGGGTGATGCCGATGCGATATCAAGTCTTGCCGGGATTATTCTGGCGGCGTTACTTCTGAGCTTTTCAAGTTCGGCCTGTGCGAGTTGCCGGTCTTTTTGTGCTGCCAGGGTTTCATTTCTGAGGGCGGTGAGCTGAAGCTGTGATTCATCAAGTTGAACCTGTAAAACAGCGGCGTGCTTGCGTATGTAAAACCGGTCTCCCAGCAAGGCGCCAATAGCGGCACCGACAATTGCACCCGGTGGCCCACCGGCAAGGCCACCTATAGCGAGGCCACTGAAAAGTCCCGTCGCTTCATCTGCAGAAGACGTATGCTGATAGTTGGCGCGTTGGTTGTCGGCAAGGGCGGTGCCGGCGCTTAGGCTTAGCAGCAGAACGAAAATAATTTGCTTGTACATGGTAATAATCCTGTGTGGGATGAAACAAAAGTGTGGTTTGAACAGTCCAAGTAATAAAGAGCCAAATCCAATTGGAATCTTTGATTTTGTTAAAGTCTATTAAACAGCGTGTTTCTTACCCCACAGAGCAGGGATTGAGGCCATGTGATGATTAAATATGGCAGAATGATGGCAATCGGAAAGCTACCGCAACCATCGCTGCGTTTGCGTCTGCAAATGGGTTATAGTCGCGTTAAATCCTAGAGTGTGAATTGCGAATAAATTGAGTGCGAAGTGGGCAATGAGAAGTGGGCAATGAGTAGAAGAATCGCCATAGTAGAAGACGAAGCAGCTATTCGAGAGAATTATGCGGATGTCTTGAGAAAACAGGGCTACGAGGTACAGACCTATGCCAATCGTAAATCTGCGATGTCGGCGTTCGACCTGCGTTTACCCAATCTCGCCATCATCGACATAGGCCTTGAGAATGAAATCGACGGTGGTTTCACCCTCTGTCAGGCCTTGCGTTCCCTGTCAGACACATTGCCAATAATTTTTCTCACCGCCAGGGATAATGACTTCGATACGGTGAGCGGCCTGCGCATGGGAGCGGACGACTATTTAACCAAAGATATCTCTCTGCCTCATCTTACCGCCAGAATTGCAGCATTGTTTCGAAGGCTGGATGTGATAGATCAACCACCTTCCCAGGAGAGTCTGCTGCAAAGAGATAAACTTACCCTGGATGTAGGTCGACTGAGCGTGCAGTGGGATGAGCAGCCGATTCCTCTGACCGTCACCGAGTTCTGGATGGTGCATGCATTGGTGAAGTATCCGGGGCATGTGAAGAGTCGGCAGGTGTTGATGCAGGAGTCGAAGATATTTGTCGATGGCAGCACCATCACCTCACACATCAAGCGTATTCGGAAAAAATTTATACACTTCGATGCGGCATTCGATTGTATTGAGACTGTATACGGCATGGGTTATCGCTGGAATATTGTGCCTGCTAACAGTCACTAGGCTACTAAACTAAAGAAAATGAATCTTACATTCAAAAACCCTTTTGGAATTCGCTTCAAGTTGGTTTTTCTTTCCAGCTTCCTGCTGGTTATTCCGTGGCTGGGTTATCAGTTTATTATCGAGATGGAAGACTACCTGCGCCGTGGCCAGGAGCAGATTGTTCTGGGCACGGCGCAGGCATTGGCAACCGCGCTTAACGAACGCCCGGAGTTATTCGACGAGGGCAGCTATAGCCCGGCCCGTCGCAAAGAAGACCTCTACGTGTACCCGGTTTATTCAGCCCTGTCTCTGGATGATGGTAATTTAGTTGACTGGAGCGAATATCAGCAATACGAAGTCGACTACGGCAAAGACGATTATCTGCGCACGATGTTGAATCCGCTCCGGTCCTACCGCAACGATGACTCGCTAAGTTTCAAAAACATGGTGGGGGAGCACAATGGCTCTCTCTATGCCTACTTTAAAGTCAAAGACGACAGCATTGTCTACCGCAGCCGTGATGCACTGAGTGTGCATCGTAGTGATTTTTTGCAGATATCCATGCTATCCAAAGAAGGCAATAGTGTAAATCGCTATGTTATAGCGCCCCATGAGCCGGAATTTCTCTATCCCTTCAAAGTGGCTGCGGACTATTCGGAGCCTGTCCATGAGGAAAGAATCAGCGGCCAGTGGTATGAAACCACTGGTGGCTACGAGATCGAATTGCAGATTCCTATGGAAATGCTAGGGGATCGCCTGGGCTTCGCGATCTTCGATGTTGATGATCCGGTATCCCGTGAAATCAGCACGGTGGTCGCCACTCACAAGGTCATCGGCGCTGAGCACTTGGGGTTACTACAACTGCCGACCCCGGAAATCGACAGAATTGTCGCCGGCATGGGGCACAATAACTCACGGATTCAGGTGGTCGACCGCAGTGGCAGGGTACTGTTGACGGTCGGTGATATCCAATCGGCGACTGGCCTCAGCGTTTCTTCGCGCATAGAAGACAGTAAGAGCAACAAGTACTGGCTCTATATTCAGAACAAGATACTGGACCCACTGTATTATCAGGTCCTGACCAAGCCCAGTAACGACTTTATCGATGATCTGTATTCCGATGTAAGCCGAGCCGGCGCACATATCGATTCGGCCTTGCAGGGTACGGCGTTTACGCAATTTCGTACCCTCGCCGACACCCAGACGCGGCTGCTGGAAGCCGCCCACCCAATACTCGCTAACGGTGAAGTGATAGGCGCGGTGGTGGTGGACCAGAACATGAATGGCCTGCGCACGTTTCGAAACCAGGCCATGGAGACCCTGTTCAACACCATTCTCGCGGTGATGCTGCTGGTCACCCTGGGATTATTCTTCTCGGCCTCTCGTATCTCCAGTCGGATACGCGGCTTAAGAAATCAGGCGGAGGGTATTATCGATGACACTGGCCGCGTCCAGAATACGATCGTGGCATCGAAGAGTTCTGATGAGATAGGAGATCTTTCCCGCTCTTTCTCCAATATCGTGGAACGGCTAACCCAGCATACAAGCTACCTGGAGAATATGTCGACCAGACTCTCTCACGAGCTGCGCACACCGGTTACGGTGGTGAGGTCATCGCTGGAGAATCTGGGGCTCATCGTGGGCGACAAGGAGTCAGCGGTGTATATAGAGCGAGCGGAAGAAGGAATCAAGCGCCTCAATCTAATCCTCACCAATATGAGTGAGGCGACGCGGCTGGAGCAGATGCTGCAGAACGAAGAAAAGGAGAAAATCGACCTGAATGTCGTTATTCACGGCTGTGTGGAGGGCTACAAATTAGCCTACCCGGATTCCCGCTTCGATCTGGATATGGAAAAAAGTCCCATTTTTGCCAACGGCGTGCCGGAGTATATTGCGCAGCTGCTGGATAAGCTCATTGCCAACGCCGTCGAATTTTCCTATCCCGATCAGCAGATCACCATTTATTGCCACACCCTAAGAGACCACGTGGTTATCAAGGTGTCCAATGCCGGACCTTCGCTGCCGGCAGCAATGAAAGACAGGGTGTTCGATGCCATGATCTCGGTGCGGCCGCAGGAGAAGCAGAAACAGCCACATTTAGGGATTGGCCTGCACATTGCCCGCCTGATCACTGAATTTCACGGCGGGCAGATCCGGGCGGAGAATCGCAAAGACCGTGAGGGAGTGACGATTTCGGTGGTTATACCGCTGTTTTATCGTTAAATGCGGGGTCTTACTCCTTGCCGGTGTAGTAGTCGGGCGCATTCTCTTTAACGACGATAGATTCGGTAGACCAGGCGTGGCAAGTATCGAGCACCACGGGTCGCGATTTGGTCTTTACTACTTCGGAGTCTGGTCGATTTTTGCGGTGACGCAGTAGCGGCCAGATCGTCTGCATCGCCACCGTCGCCATTGGAAACAGCAGCTCGGTCAGATGTGTACAGCCATGCACTCCCCCCACCTTCATTCTAATTGCCTTGCGCCAGCCTAGCCCCATCTTGATGCCAATGAGCGAGCTGTAATTGGGCGTAATATTGGGGCACATCTGGAAGGGGCTGTGGTCGGTGACGGCGACGACATCGCGAATCACAAAGCCATCATCGATAGTCACCCGCAGCAGCATCTCGTGCAGAGGTTCGCCCGCTTCTATCTCGCCGCGCCAGTTATTTCTGAAGCCATAGGTCTTGGTGTCGGTCATATGGGCTTCTATATCCCACATGCCATCATCACGTTCAAAACCGCGATAATCGATGGCGCGTGTGTGTATGTGTTTTCTTGCGACGGGCTCGGGGAACGGCATAATTAATCGAAGTTTCCTTGCTTTTTAAAAATTTGTATCAGCGCCTGTTAGGTTAAAACAATCAGCTTCAGGCATGGTTTTTGGTGGAGATACAGCGGAGAGGTATTAGCCAGGCAGGCCTATAGTGCCCGGATTATAGCGTAAGAATGAATATTTGTGTGCGCTTCCCAATGAATCGGGCATAATGTGAGCCACTCAAAATGAATAAAAGAATAGGATCACAGCGATGACCACAGCCAGCGCGCGGCATATATTAGTAGATACCGAAGCAGAGTGTATTCAACTTAAGGACAGGATCGATGAGGGTGAAGATTTTGGGGAAGTTGCGCGGGAACACTCTAATTGTCCATCGAAGGCACAGGGCGGCGACCTTGGACAGTTTGGGCCGGGCATGATGGTGAAGGAATTCGATGCGGTTGTCTTTAGCGCCGATGTGAACACTGTACAGGGCCCGGTAAAGACACAGTTTGGCTACCACCTACTGGAAGTAACAAGCCGGGATTAGGCCGCGACCGAACCGGGTTTGGATGAAGCTTCTCTTTCTCTGCACCGGCAATTCCTGTCGCTCACAGATGGCCGAAGCCTGGACCCGAGAGCTTGCACCGCGTTACGCGCCCGGGCTTAAAATTCAGGTTTTTTCGGCAGGGATTGAGAGTCATGGCCTTAATCCCATGGCCGTTGCCACCATGCAAAAGCATGGCATCGACATCTCCAGACACTCCTCAGATTTGCTTACAGACAAGATGCTGCAACACAGTGATCTGATCGTCACGGTGTGCTCCCATGCGGATTCGCGTTGTCCAGTGCTGCCGGCAGCGACGCAGAAGCTGCACTTGCCGTTTACTGATCCAGCCAGTGCCGAAGGCAGTGAAGATGAAATTGCAGCTTGCTTCGATAGCGTATGTAGTCAGATTAGAGATCAGGTGATTAGCCTGCTCACCCGACTGGCGGATTCGCGCCAGCAGCAAGGCTGATCATTATTCAGAGGTGCCCTAACTATGAACAAACTGCAGTCTGAATTTGGTATCGCAGATACTGAGGTGCTTAGCCGTGAAGTCTGCCATCGCGGTTTTCTGCAACTCGAGCGTTTACAACTTCGGCATCAATTGTTTAATGGAGGCTGGAGCGAAGTCATAGAAAGAGAAGTGCTTATCAAAGGCCAGGCCGTTGGTGTCTTGCTCTATGACCCTGTGCGGGAAGAAGTTGTGCTGGTGCGCCAGTTCAGAGTGGGCGTGCTTGATGAGGCCCAGAGCCCGTGGCTGTTGGAGCTGGTGGCTGGGATGGTGGGTGAAGGCGAAGAATTGATAGAGGTTGCGAGCCGAGAAGCGCAGGAAGAGTCTAACTGCAGTCCTGAAAATCTGACGGAGATCAGCAGTTACTATAACAGCCCCGGCACCAGTAACGGAAAAATCAGCTTGTTTTGTGGCCAGGTCGACGCGTCTGCTGCAGGCGGTGTATTTGGCCTGGCTCAAGAGCACGAAGATATACAGGTCGTGAGTTTGCCGCTGAATGACGCGATCGCAGCAGTTAACGCCGGCCTGATCAACAACGCCATGACAATGGTTGCAATTAAACAAAGAAGAATTGATACGGCGCTGGCGCCAGACATTCTCCGCGGGTTCGAATGAATGAGAATGAACGAGAAGCTCGCAATATAGTGCCAAATGGTTACAATTGAGAAAGGCTGCGAGAACAGCCGCCGAGTGACAGTGATGACAGCCCTTCGATTGCTTGCTGTTTAGTAGCCGGATACTGTTAGCTCAGAGATACACAGAAAAGCCGATAACAGTGTTATCAGCCAGATCATCCCTTGGATGGGTGGTAGCGGCTGTGAGGAGCCCGTGTTAGCAAATGTCCAGAAGTAGTTACAGTATTGATTTGATCAAACAGATGGCAGAGTGTGATGCTAATTTCATTCGCTTGCTTAAATTATTGCCCTATCTGCACGCATACAGAGACAGATCATTTCTCAAGCATGCAATGCTGCAGAGTTCCCTCGAAGAGTTAAGTAATGGCAGCTTGATACACGCGGATGAGCCAGAAAAAATACTTGAGGGACTCACATCGGAATTTGTAATTGCCGACATAGAAAATACGACTAACAAAGTCACCGTTGAAGTAGAAATTATCGAAGCGTTCAAATATACGACCACGCTAAAGATCACACAGCGGCCAGAGTTAAAACAATGGATGACGAATCCATCAATGCTAGTGCGGGTGTATCACGATGCCTGCACTGCAGAAGTTGTGTCTTACCAGGGGCATCGAAATTTGAAGCCCAGATATTCACGGCCTAATCCGCAGATGTATCATGCGGATGAAAAGATGCAGGTTAATGCATTTTTAGGTGAGTGGTTAACGCTGTGTTTAAAAGTAGGACGAAGCGCAAAGGTGCCAGATAGTATACTTAGTATCTAATTAAAGACTTCCTAAATAATCTCTGCAAAACAGTCATGGCACAATTGACTACACAAAAATCGATTAACATTGTTCAGATTACCGATCCTCATCTTTATGACAATGCGGCTGGCACGCTGTTGCAAATGAACACTCAGGATAGCCTGGATCGTGTGATCGAGTTAGTGCAGAAAATGGAGAGCGGAGTCGATTTGCTACTGGCTACAGGAGACATTGCCCAGGATGCCTCCGCCGAGGCTTACAATAATTTTTTGCGCAGCGTAAAAGTTATCGATGCGCCGCTGCGCTGGATTCCAGGAAATCACGATAGCGCCAGGGAAATGGATAGAGTGGCACAGGGGACAGACGTCGGTGAAAAATCTATAAAACTCTCTAACTGGTTAATCCTGTTGCTGGATACCAGTATCGAAGAAGAAGTACACGGTCGTCTGGCCGAGTCGGAATTGGAGTTTCTCGAGTCCAGTCTCGATGCTGCACAGCAAGATAGCGAGATAGATCATTGCCTGATTTGCCTGCACCATAATCCGGTCCAGGGCAGTGCGGGATGGATGAAAGATGTAGGGCTTGTCAACGACGATCAACTTTTTGAAGTTGTCGATCGGTTTAGCAATATTAGCGGCATTCTTTATGGCCATATACATCAAGACCTGGATTTTATGCATGGAAATGTTCGCTGCCTGTGTTCTCCGTCTACCTGCATACAATTCAAGGCTGATGTCAGCGGTTTCGAGTTGGATAAGGTTAATCCCGGTTATCGTTCTCTGCAGCTGCTTGCCGATGGCTCGATTGAAACCGAGGTGAGAAGAGTAGGCGGCTACACCCTGGAAGCGGATTACAACAGCACAGGCTATTAATCAGAGGTTCCTTACTGGTTTGATGAACGTACAAGCCACCGTATTGTATTTGCACGGGTTTCTCAGTTCTCCCCAGTCCGAAAAAGCACAACAAACCCTGCGCTACTGTGAGCAACGGGGCATGGTCGGTAATGTGCTGATTCCGCAGATGCGGCATGGACCTGCACAGACTATGGCTGAGCTCAGAGCTATCGTTGAGGTACAAGATCCTGCGACCCTGGTGCTCATAGGCAGCTCATTGGGGGGCTACTATGCCACTTATCTGGCGGAAGCATACGCCCTGCCGGCAGCCCTGATTAATCCTGCCGTGCGACCTTTCGAGCTGTGGCAAGAGTACCTGGGACCGCAGCGGAATTATCATAGTGGTGAAATCCACACCGTAACGAAAAAACATATTGAAGAACTAAGGCAATTGCACAGATCGGAGTTACAATATCCACAGAATATAATGCCGTTGTTGCAGACAGGAGACGAAGTTCTGGACTACACAATAGCGCTGGATAAATTCGACTCTTCACGGAGTATAGTCAGAGAAAATGGTAATCACAGCTACGAGAACTATGTCGATGACCTGCCCGCCATCTTCGATTTTTTATTAGGCAGACTTTGATTAATTAATCAGAGGCTCACTAGACCAGCCGACAAAATACGCGGGATTTAAGCCGTCGTAGTACTGAGACAAGCAATGAACGAAACATACAACGCCGATGCCATCGAGGTGCTTACCGGGCTGGATCCTGTGCGCAAAAGGCCGGGCATGTACACCGATACCAGCCGACCGAATCACCTTGTACAGGAAGTGATTGACAACAGTGTGGATGAAGCCCTGGCCGGCTACGCCAGCACACTGACCCTCACCCTCAACAAGGATGGCTCGGTGGAAGTGACCGATGATGGCAGAGGCATGCCGGTTGACAAACACAAGGGTGAGAAAGTAAGCGGCGTCGAATTGATCTTGACGCGCCTGCATTCCGGCGCGAAATTTTCCAACAAGAACTATCAATATTCTGGTGGGCTGCACGGTGTTGGTGTCTCTGTGGTGAATGCCCTGTCAAAGACTCTCGAGGTGACTGTCAGGCGCAACAGCCAGGTTTACTTCATGCAGTTCAAGGATGGCGAGAAAGCATCCGAGCTAAAGGCTATCGATAAGGTTGGTAAGAGGAATACCGGCACCACGGTCAAATTTCTCCCGAACGCAAAATATTTCGATTCGGTGAAGATCTCGATACCAAAGTTAAAACATGTGCTGCGCGCGAAGGCAGTACTGTGCTCCGGGCTCAATGTTCGGTTCATCGACGACAGCTTCAGCAAAGACAAGGCACAGAGCGAAGAGTGGTATTTTGAGGACGGACTGACTGACTATTTGCTTCAGGCTACGGCAGAATTTGAGACCCTGCCGACGGAGCCGTTCGTAGGCTCGGTACAGGGTAACGACGAAGCCGTCGACTGGGCCGTACAGTGGCTGCCCGAAGGTGGTGAGCTCATTGGTGAAAGTTATGTCAATTTAATCCCCACAACGCTTGGCGGGACTCATATCAGTGGCTTGCGCACCGGCCTGCTCGATGGCCTGCGGGAATTCTGTGAATTCAGAAGTCTGTTGCCTCGAGGCCTCAAGCTATCCCCGGATGATGTCTGGGAGAAGTGTTGTTACGTGCTTTCATCGAAACTGCTCGAGCCGCAGTTTTCTGGTCAGACCAAGGAACGCCTGTCGTCACGGCAGTGTGCAGTCTTCGTCTCCGGCGTCGTTAAAGACAGCTTTAGCCTTTGGCTAAATCAACATACCGACGAGGCTGAAGCTATTGCAGAGCTGTGTATTAACAACGCGCAGCGCCGCCTCAAGGCCAGCAAGAAAGTTGCGCGCAAGAAGATTACTTCGGGACCGGCGTTACCGGGCAAGCTAGCTGATTGTTCAACCGAGGATGTGATGTCGGGAGAGTTGTTCCTGGTAGAGGGAGATTCTGCCGGTGGCTCGGCGAAACAGGCCCGCGATCGGCAGTTCCAGGCAATTTTGCCGTTGCGAGGCAAAATCATGAATACCTGGGAGGTGGATTCCAGTGAAATACTCGCTTCGCAGACGGTGCATGATATCGCCGTGGCACTGGGAGTGGATCCCGCCTCCAGCAATATCGAGGGCTTGCGCTACGGTAAGATTTGTATTCTTGCTGACGCCGACTCCGACGGTCTTCATATCGCTACCCTGCTGTGTGCACTGTTCGTGAAGCATTTTAAACCGGTAGTTGACGCCGGCCATATCTATGTTGCCATGCCGCCACTGTTTCGCATCGACGTGGGTAAGGAAGTGTTTTACGCCCTCGATGAAGACGAGAAGAATGGCGTCATCGATCGCATCGCGGCGGAGAAAAAGCCAGGCAAGGTTAATGTGCAACGTTTCAAGGGTCTGGGTGAAATGAACCCTCTGCAGTTGCGAGAGACGACTATGGCTACCGACACCCGTCGCCTCGTACAGCTAACCCTTGAAAGCGACGCCTCCAGCAGCAGTAAGTCAGGAACCTTTGGGGCCATGGATTTATTACTGGCCAAGAATCGAGCTCCCGACCGCAAGATTTGGTTGGAACGCAGTGGCGGGATGGCGGACTATGCTGAATAATTTGAGTCGGCTTCTGTCTCCGCTTTTGCTCATAGATTTGGAACACTGAGAAAAACATGAATCAGGACATAACAGTTAACGAAGACGGCGTCGAACAGGTTACGCTGAAAAGCTATACCCAGCAGGCCTATCTTAACTATGCGATGTACGTCATCAATGACCGGGCATTGCCGAGCCTGGGAGATGGACTGAAACCGGTGCAGCGACGCATCGTCTATGCGATGTCGGAGTTAGGTCTGAAGGCGTCGGCCAAGTTTAAGAAGTCAGCTCGGACCATTGGTGATGTCATAGGTAAATTTCATCCCCACGGTGATTCGGCCTGCTACGAGGCAATGGTGCTGATGGCGCAGCCATTTGCTTATCGCTATCCCTTGATAGACGGTCAAGGCAACTGGGGATCTCAGGATGATCCAAAATCTTTCGCTGCGATGCGCTATACCGAGTCCCGACTACGAGCCTATGTAGATGTTTTGCTGGGTGAATTAGGACAGGGTACGGTCGACTGGAAGCCCAATTTTGATGGCACGCTCGATGAGCCAAAGATACTTCCGGCCAGATTACCCAATGTCTTGCTCAATGGTGGCAGTGGTATAGCGGTGGGCATGGCGACGGATATTCCTCCGCATAATCTGAGAGAAGTAGCCAGCGCCTGTATTTATCTGCTGGACAAACCCAAGGCGACGGTAGAAGACCTGTGCAAAATTATCAAGGGACCTGACTTCCCCACCGAAGCAGAGCTTGTTACTCCTAAAGACGAAATCATCGAGCTGTACAAGACCGGCCGAGGCTCTCTGAAAGCCCGCGCAATTTACGACATCGAGAATGGCGAAATTGTTATTACCGCACTACCGTACCAGGTATCCGGTTCCAAGGTTCTGGAACAGATCGCGGCCCAGATGCAGAACAAAAAATTGCCCATGGTAGTGGATCTTCGGGATGAGTCCGATCATGAAAATCCGACTCGTATTGTGGTGGTGCCAAGATCGAATCGCATCGACATGGATAGCGTGATGTCGCATTTGTTTTCCACCACTGACCTGGAGAGGAACTACCGGGTCAACTTCAATATGATCGGAATCAACAATCGGCCGCAAGTAAAAGACATTGCGACGTTGCTAAAAGAATGGCTACAGTTCCGCACCACTACGGTTAAGAGAAGACTGCAGTTTCGCCTCGATAAAATTCTCAAGCGCATGCATATCCTCGAAGGCTTGCTGATTGCATTTCTTAATATCGATGAAGTAATCAAGCTAATTCGACAGCAAGACAAACCCAAGCCCGCCCTCATCAAGAAATTTAAAATTTCGGATATTCAGGCGGAAGCCATCCTCGAATTGAAGTTGCGGCAATTGGCCAAGCTTGAAGAGGTGAAGATACAGGCCGAGCAAAAACAGCTGGCTACGGAGCGTAAGGGCCTCGAACAGCTATTGAAATCTGCTGCGCGCTTGAAAACGTTTATCAAGAAAGAAATTCAGACCGATGTGGATAAATTTGGTGATGACAGGCGCACACCCATTGTGGTCCGTGAAGAGGCCAGGGCTTTCAGGGAAACCGAGCTGATATCCACCGAGCCAGTCACCATTGTCTTGTCCGAGCGCGGTTGGATGCGGGCCGCCAAGGGGCACGATGTGGATCCTGCCTCCCTGCAGTTCAAATCCGGAGATGGTTTCAAGCTTGCGGCCCGCGGCAAGAGTAATCAACTGGCGATCTTTATCGATTCAACCGGGCGCGCGTACTCACTGCCGGCACACAGTTTGCCTTCGGCGCGGGGCCAGGGCGAACCGCTATCAGGCAAGGTAAATCCGCCTTCCGGCGCTACCTTCGAAGGCGTGCTAATAGGCGAGGATGACAAAGATGTACTGCTGGCCAGCGATGCCGGCTACGGCTTTGTCGCCAAAATTGGAGACCTTGGCAGTAAGAATAAATCGGGCAAGGCAGTGCTAAGGTCACCGAAAGGCGGCAAGGTGCTACCCGCAATAACTGTCAATGATTATGCCAGTGATCTGATTGTGGCCATCACCAATGAAGGCAGAATGCTGATGTTTCCGTTAAACGAACTTCCGCGTCTCGCTAAAGGCAAGGGCAACAAGATTATTAGTATTCCCACGGCGCGAGTGGCGGAGCGTATAGAGTTCGTGGTGGCAATTGCGGTACTGACGGTCGAAGACACTCTGACCATTCACGCCGGTCGTCGTTATCACAATCTGAAACCGGCAGACTTGCAACATTATCGCGGAGAACGAGGTCGGCGCGGCAACAAGTTGCCGAGGGGATTTCAGAACGTCGATCGTATAGAACTCATTAAGAAGCAGGCCAGGGATTAAGCTGGGGAGCTATTCTGAATAGAGTGTCGCCAGTTGTATGGCCTGGCGTTCCAATAGTAATTTATAATCCGACATGGGCTCACTACTCACGTAAGTAATAATCTGCTCTTCATCATCGACGATAGAATATTCTTCGGCACTCACACGGATGCCCGCTCCTGCATGTTCGAAGCAGGTTTCACTAATGAGTAAAGTATTATCTGGGCACTCAGCGCAGATCTGACGGGTCAGGTCGAGGGTCTTGCCAGTAAAATTATTGGTATCCTGAGTTATTGGTGAATACAGCCCGCTCACGGCCTGACCACTGTGTACCGCGAGTTTAAAGTTTGCGGCAATGTGTTCGCCGTCAATATCGGCAAGATCTCCGTGCAGATAGAGGAATAGCTGTCCGGTGCAGATCGCATAGAATGCCTGCTCTTCTTCCAGCTGCACCGAGTTAAAGTTGATTACGATTTCTCCATCGGAACAATAACAAACGTGGCCATTATAAAGCTGGCATACTTTTCCTGCGAAGAAATAGTATTTGTTTAACAAGCCGACCAGTCGCTCTTCGCTTAGAGTAGAAGCAAGGAATTGAAAGTTTGCCATCCTGATATTCAACAAGGTCACATCTTGTTTGCCGGGAATGGATTTGAAATTTTGTGCGTCTGCTGCCGGTTTGCGATGACCAAAATTATCAAGAAAAGTATTCTGTGCCAAAAATTCAGCAGTGGCGTTGAACTGTTTGATAGCGGTACTTATTTCGCTATTGCTGTCAGGTTCGGGGCAGGTTTCAATTTTGCCTTTGCGAATATTGCTAAGTGTAAGCGCCAGATAGTTAATGGGAAAACTGATCAGGTATTGAAAGTAGGTTGTAGTAAGGGTGGCTGCCACCGTCATCAGCAACAGGCTTGCCGCAATAATATAGATGAAATTATTTACAATCCCTACTTCTATATAACTCAGATCGAGGGTGAGTCGGACGTAACCAGCCACCGAATCTGCCAGTAAAATTGGCGCGACATAGACCCCCTCCAGCGGATTCAACGTAACGGGCAGCGGGATGATGGTCTTGACCGCCGACTGCGCCCCCCCAGCAGCCACTATCACCTCGTTATTTATATTCAACACGGCGACTTCGGCAATACTGGAATCACGGGTGATGCCGCCAAGCACAACATTCATGCTGATCAGGTCATTCGCCAGCACCAGTTCGGTAAGTTGGACGGCGGTCTGCTGCGCAACAGTCTGCCCCAGACTGTCAGCCTGCTGGCGCAGGAGATTTTGAGTGTTGTAGGCGCTGATTAGCCAGAACACGCACATGGAAAGCAACAGCAGCAAGCTAACCGCTAAACTGAACTTCCTGGAGGTGCGGGAGATTTTATTTCCACTGCTCTGAACCGGTTCAACGGCAGGCTCAGTATGTGCTTGATGTTCTTGCAACAGTGCCACTCTTTACCAGTGAGTCTCGGAACAGCTCCAGAGCCTCCAAATAATTCATGTTCCAGGATCTAAAAATTACGCTGCAAGAATAGCAGGCGCGAACCACTTCCCCAATCAGTTTTCTCAAAGCTTGGGCGTGTGCTCTACAATGTAAGTATCTCATCTTTTAGAAAAACGAAATCCATAGCGCTGGCTGGCTTGTGCAGACAGTGACCCTGCACAAAGTTTACCTTCGATCGCCACAGCGCAGGCAGCAGGGACATGTCATCCACCATGGCCGCAATTACGCGCAATCCGGCTTCATGCAGTTGCGAGATGGTGTGGTTAAGCCGTTGAAATTTTACCTAGTCCAGCGAGAGTTTTTTGGTCAGGGCGATATCCAGCTTTACCGAATGCGCACGTAGCAGCGGCAGGTAGCGGAAAGGATCGGCGGTGCAACCAAAATGGGATACGCACAGCTTGATATTCAACAGCTCCAATTTATGGCAGAAATAGTCCATGTGGTGTTGGGCAATTAACACATCAATTTCGCTGATCTGGAACACCAACTGCTCGGCGCTACTTCCAAAGTGCTGCATCCGGCTCTCCAGCCAGTGGAAAAACTTCGAACTGACCACTGAATTCTGAGTCAGGCTTACGGTTAATCGCAGTGTGCGCTGACGGTCCTGCTGTAGCACCTGCAAGGCCTGTTCAATCACCCAGCGGTCGATGGCCTCACCCATGGCGTTCTGCACGGCGGCTTCGAACAGAGTGACAGCGGGCAGCTCAGCATCCGGGCGGGCCAGGCGAGTACGAACTTCATAGTGTCGCAAGCCGTCTTCCTTAAAGCCGGCGATGGCCTGATAGCTGAGTCTGAGTTGATTTTCCCTCAGCGCCTGACGCAGGCAGCGCAGCGCCACCGGGGCTGGGATTTGCGGCAATGGCACATCGCTGCGGTGGTGCCGCAGGCTAAGGTCATGGCGTGCCCGTGCAAAGACAACATCGGCAGAGGGTATTTGCCGGCTCAGTTTGGCCATGCCGATCCCGCATTTGAGCTCGAGCTGGGGCGGAATCGAGGCCGACACGGCCGATTGCATGGCCAGTTTCTCCCGATCGGTTATCAGCCGCGCGTTGAGGCTGCACTGGTTCAGCAATAAGACGGCGAACTCGTAGTGCTCACAGTGGCAGAGCACGGCCTGGTCCGGCAGCGATTTTTGCCACAGCCGGGCAATATCGCTCAACAACAAGCTGGCCTCAGATTTTCCGACCCAGCGCCGAATCTCATAGAAGTTCTCCAGCTGCAGCAGCGCCAGGGTGGCCTCTACCGGAGCCTGCTTGCACTTGTGCAAGAGCTTATCAACTTGCTGGCTGAGAAAATCCTGCTCAAACAAGCCGGTTAAAGCGTCTCGCTTCGGCTTAGTTTGAATACTATTCGCGGCGGGTAAATTCTTACTGTGCCATAAGTTTCGTCCGTGGAATCCACTCCTAACTAATAGGGTAGTACATTTTACTAGAGAAGGAGGCTGTGAAGGATAAGCACGACGAATAAAATGACGCTAAAAGTGTCTAAAAGTGGCTAAAAAGTTAAAATTATCGCATATCTTCCTTTAATTGTATTTAATTTATCGACGAGAGGGTGAACTAAAATTCTGGCAATAAGACTATGAAGCTCAGTGTAGGTGCGCTGCTGGCTACTTCTGTGTTTTGCGATGGCACTGCAAGCGCTGGGATAGCGGATCCTTCTGCCTCAGCGATAAAAGCGTAGCACCGATTGACCGAGGGAGGGAACCCGGGAGGGGTGCAAGCTGCTGAGGCAGAAGGATCCGGTAGCGCAACGCGCCGTCACTGAAACAGGACTAGTACTGCAACAACCCTAACAGCGCCACACGACTGGACCAGTGATTTTTCCAGTAATTGCTTTGGATATGTATAGAGATCGGATACCATTTGTTGCCGTTTTTTAGGCACCACAGAATCGGTGATGGATATTGGCTATATTCTTGTCGCTGAAGAGCAAAGACGGCTCAGGCAAGGAAAGCAACCCTGGTTTGAATAGATCATAGTTAGGATGGCGATTACTGATATCGCTTGTATCGCGTAACGAGAGGAAATAATGGCGAATTACTCCACCAGTGAATTTAAAAGCGGACTCAAAGTTTTGGTAGACGGCGAGCCCTGTTCCATTCTGGAAAACGAGATGGTAAAGCCCGGCAAGGGACAAGCTTTCAACCGGGTCAAGTTTCGCAACTTGATGAATGGCCGGGTCTGGGAGCGGACCTATAAATCCGGTGAATCCATCGAGGCTGCGGATGTCATGGAAACGGAAATGGAATACCTGTACGAGGACGGTGAGTTTTGGCACTTCATGAAAACCGATGACAGCTACGAGCAAGTGGCGGCGGATGCTAACGCGGTCACTGAAGCCAAAACCTGGTTGAAAGAACAGGATCTGTACACGGTCATCCAGTGGAACGAGGTGCCTATTTCGATTACACCACAAAAATTTGTCGAGCTGGAGGTTGCCGACACCGACCCGGGTCTGAAAGGCGATACGGCTCAGGGCGGCACCAAGCCAGCGACCTTGAGTTCTGGCGCTGTGATCAGGGTTCCCCTGTTCGTCAATATCGGAGATGTGCTGCGCGTGGATACTCGCAGTAGTGAGTATCAAAACCGCGTAAGCAAGTGAGGCTACCAATAGCCAATTGGCAAGCAGGAGCGAGCATAGACAGTCTACGAAAACGTGCTGAAATGCTGGCCAGGATTCGTGATTTCTTTGCTGAGAAAAATGTTCTCGAAGTCGAAACTCCGCTGCTGGCCAACGCTACAGTAACGGATGTTTACATCGAATCACTGCAGGTAAATACTAAATTCAAGGGTAAATCAAAAATCCTGTATTTACAGACCTCGCCCGAATTTTCCATGAAACGCTTGCTGGGTTCTGGTAGTGGGCCAATTTATCAAATCTGCAAAGCGTTTCGGGAGGGAGAGACCAGCACGCGGCATAATCCCGAATTCACCATGCTGGAGTGGTATCAGCCTGGCTACTCAATGACTGCACTGATGGATGAGGTAGCCCAGTTGCTCGCAGTGCTGCTGAATTATAAAGAGATTCCGCGCTATTCCTACCGCGAGGTTTTCCTGGAGAAACTGGACATCGATCCCCACGCGATTACGCTGGAAGATCTCGCCATAGTAACTCGAGATAAGATCGATATTTACAGCAGGGATCTTGGCAAGACCGAGTATCTGCAATTGTTGATGGCCCATGTAATAGAACCAATGCTCGCCGAGAACTTTTTTGTGTATGATTTTCCCGTTGAACAGGCAGCACTGGCAAAGCTTGAGCAGGATGAGATGGATGTGACGGTTGCCAAACGCTTTGAGCTATTTTGTGAAGGCATGGAAATCGCGAATGGATACGATGAACTTATCGATGCTGGCGAGCAGCGCATCAGGTTCAAAGCGGACGCAGAACAACGCAGGAAGCTGAAATTATCGGAGTATGCGGCCGACGAAAAATTTCTCGCGGCGCTGGATGCCGGTATTCCTGAATGTGCGGGAGTTGCAATCGGCATCGATCGTTTGCTCATGCTGCGGCTTGGAGTATCGAATATTCGTGACGTCATCGGCTTTACTACCGAGCTTGCCTAGCAGCCTGCTAGCTTTCTGCTTCCGCAATAATTCGATCCTTGTAAAGCGCACGCAAGCGCGAAGTAATTGGCCCGGGCTTACCATCACCAATCTCCTGTCCGTCTATTTTGATGACAGCCAGGGCAATGGTTGTTGCACTGCTGATAAAGGCTTCATCTGCTTGCAGGGCTTCATCCACTGTAAACAATCTCTCTTCTAGCGCTATGCCTGCCTGTTCGGCGATTTCGATGAGTGTGCGACGTCGAATTCCGGGGAGTATCAGATTGGAAAGTGGCCGGGTAATCACGGTTCCGTCTTTAACGATGTAGGCGGTGGAGGAAACGCCTTCAGTAACGAAGCCATCTTCTACCATCCAGCCTTCTGTGGCTCCCCTGGCAACAGCGTCCTGCTTTGCCAGCACTTGCGCGAGCAGATTCACGGATTTGATATCACGCCGTTTCCATCTCAAGTCGGCGGTGGTTACTACGGTGATTCCGTTTTCAGCGGCGGGATTTTCCAGTAAATCCATCACGGCGGTGAAAGCCACCAGCGTCGTTGGCGTATCCGCGGGAAACGGGAAGTCGCGGTCCGCAACACCCCGGGTAACCTGGGAATAGACGATGCCTTCTCTTAGTTCATTGCGTCGCAGCAGCTGCTCCATTACCTCAAGATACTGCTGTTTGCTACAGGGCCAGCTAATGTCCAGCTCGACCAGACTGCGGTCCAGTCGCTCCAGAAAATATTGCGTGTCGACGACGTTGCCAGCGATAACTGGCACTACTTCGTAAACGCCATCGCCAAAAAGAAAACCTCTGTCGAATACTGAAATTTTTGCCTCCTCTTCACGGACATAGTCGCCGTTGACATACACAATCCTGCTCAAGCTATCTTCCTCGTTTGCAATTTAAATAAGCTTTGATTCATTATTCAGAGCTGCCCTGGCTGAACTCGCTGGCGAAACTGCTGAGTGCCGAGCCGTCCAGGCGTTGCGCCGTCCAGCCATCCATGGGCGTTGCACCGATAGAGCGATAAAATTGAATCGAAGGCTGGTTCCAGTCCAGCACCGACCATTCGAGCCGGGTACAGTTACGCCCCAGCGCAAGTTTGGCGATGAAACGCAGCATGGATTTACCAAAGCCCTTGCCGCGCATCGCCGGCTGCACATAAATGTCTTCAAGATAAATGCCAGGCCGCCCGGTAAAGGTGGATAAGCTGTGAAAGTACAGGGCATAGGCCACCGGCTGCTCCTGGAATTCCCCAATAATTACCTCGGCATAGGGATGTTCGCCAAACAGGGACTGCTGCAGAATTTGCGGAGTGGCCACTACTTCATGGCTTAGTTTCTCGTACTCGGCCAGCTCCCTGATTAAGTCCAGAATCAGTTGGCAGTCATCGGCAGTGCTACTGCGGATACTGAAATCAGCCAGGGCGGTGTCGATTTTCATGAATAATTCTCAATGCTTTTGGTAATTGTAGTTAGGAATTGATAGCTAGGAAGCTCTGGTTTTTAGCTGTTGGTTTGCCGGCTCTGGTTTCAGTAATTATACACAGTGAAGGCAAGTGAGTGCGTTCTGTAGCTCCGGAACTGCGAGCCACTATTCGCTGCTGCCTCTGGTTGCTATAATACGCGCCCTTTTTACCAGCAGCATGTGGAGTCGATGCCTTAGGCGCCGAGCCAACAGACAATAGACCCGCGAGCCCGAACTGAAAAACCGAGAAGCGAATTAAATTCAAGGATTAACGATGTCAGAGCAGAAATCTACAATCATTTATACCGAAACCGATGAGGCGCCAGCACTGGCTACCTATTCCCTCCTACCTATCATCAAGGCCTTTACCGGCCCCTCTGACATTGCTGTAGAAACCCGGGATATCTCACTATCCGGTCGCATAATAGCCAATTTCCCGGAATTTTTACGCGCTGAGCAGCAGCAGGCGGATGTGCTGGCAGAGCTGGGCCAACTGACCCAGGACCCCATGGCAAATATCATCAAGTTGCCGAATATTTCAGCCTCAGTGCCGCAGATGATGGCGGTGATCAAAGAGCTGCAGGAAAAAGGCTATGGCTTGCCGGAGTATCCGATGCAGCCGAACAATGAGCAGGAGCAAGAGATCAAAGACCGCTATGACAGAATCAAAGGCAGTGCGGTTAACCCGGTATTACGGGAAGGCAATTCGGATCGGCGGGCACCGGCATCGGTTAAGGCTTACGCGGGCAAGCACCCCCACTCCATGGGAGCCTGGTCGGCGGACAGCAAAACCCATGTGGCGTACATGAGTAACGGTGATTTCTTCGGTAGCGAGCAGTCTACCACCCTCGCCAGCCCCACCAGCGTGCGTATCGAACACAGCGACGCCGACGGCAATGTGACTGTGCTTAAGGACGGCATCGCCCTGCTGGCCGGCGAGGTGATCTATGCCTCGGTCATGAGCAAAAATGCGCTGCGTGAATTTCTGGCGGCGCAGATTGATGACGCCCAGGCGCAAGGCGTACTGCTGTCTTTGCACCTTAAGGCCACCATGATGAAAGTTTCCGACCCCATCATCTTCGGTCATGCCGTCACCGTTTACTACGCCGAGGTGTTTAGCAAGCACGGGGCGGTGTTTGCCGAGCTGGGAGTGGATCCCAACAATGGTATTGGCGACGTCTATAGCAAGATTCAGTCTCTGCCAGAGGCCGAGCGCGCTGCCATCGAAGCGGATATCGCCGCCTGTTACGAATCGCGACCGGAAATGGCGATGGTGGATTCCGACCGGGGTATTACCAATCTGCACGTGCCCAGCGACATCATTGTCGACGCCTCGATGCCAGCAGCAATACGCACATCGGGTCAGATGTGGGGGCCCGACGGTCAGCTACATGACATGAAGGCCATCATCCCCGATCGTTGTTACGCCGGTGTCTACCAGGAAGTGATCGACTTCTGTAAGGCCAACGGTGCCTTCGACCCCACCACTATGGGCAGTGTTCCTAACGTGGGGCTGATGGCGCAGAAGGCCGAAGAGTACGGCTCTCACGACAAGACTTTCGAAATTATCGGCGCCGGTAAGGTGAGCGTAGTGGATAGTGAGGGCACAGCCCTGCTTGAGCACAGCGTCGAAGCCGGGGATATCTGGCGCATGTGCCAGGCCAAAGATGCACCGATTCAGGACTGGGTAAAACTGGCGGTGAGTCGTGCCAGGCTCTCCGGCACGCCGGCGGTATTCTGGCTCAATTCAGCGCGGGCTCACGATGCCGAGATTATTAGCAAGGTGAATAAATACCTGCCGGACCACGATACCAGCGACCTGGATATTCAAATCATGACACCAGAGGCGGCGACGCGGTTCTCCCTGCAACGCATGAAGGCTGGCGAGGACACTATTTCTGTTACCGGTAATGTGCTCAGGGACTACCTCACCGACCTGTTTCCGATTCTGGAGCTTGGCACCAGCGCGAAGATGTTATCCATCGTGCCATTGATGCAGGGTGGTGGCTTGTTTGAGACTGGTGCCGGTGGCTCTGCCCCCAAGCACGTACAGCAAATTGAGAAGGAGAATCATCTACGTTGGGATTCCCTGGGTGAATTTCTCGCGCTGGCCGCGGCCCTTGAGCACCTGGCTAATGTCACTGGAAATGCCCGTGCCCGGCTGTTGGCGGATGCACTGGATAAGGCCACAGGGATGTTCCTTGACGAAAATAAGTCGCCGTCCCGTAAGGTTAATGAACTCGACAACCGGGGTAGCCACTTTTATCTGGCCATGTACTGGGCTCAGGCCCTGGCCGATCAGGACGACGATGCCGAACTGAAGACAAGATTCGCAGCTTTTGCAGCAGCCTTGAAAGCCAGTGAATCCGTGATTGTTGAGGAATTGCTTGCGGTGCAGGGAGTGGCGTTGGATTTGGGTGGCTACTTCAAGCTTGATGCTGCGAAAGCGTTGGCGGCGATGAGGCCAAGTGCTACTTTTAACGAGATCCTGTCTAAGGCTTAGCTGGTCTGGAAGTTCAGGCCCAGGGTTTCAATTCAGGGCTTTAAACTCAGGTTTTTAAAAGCAGGAAAGCAGTAGTAATTATGCACAAAAAAAAGCCCGCCGAAAGGCGGGCTTTTTTATTGCTTAAAGCAAACTATTTGATGGCTCGAACATAGCGCTTGATGCCACCGACGGGGCCAACCTCGGCACCGTATATATTGCCATTGGCATCAGCCGCAACACCTTCTGCAGTACAGGTGCCTCGGCAATCAGGCTGCGGGTCAGGAATCAGAAATTCCACCTCACCGGTGATGGCGCTACCGACGCGGATACCGCGGGTCCAGGCACCATGATCGGAGTTCACAGAACCTGATTCTGAATCTGCGCCATAGAGGACATCATTCTTGTCGATAAAGATGCCACTTAAGCGACTGAACTGATGCCACTCTTCGAGAAAATTTCCTTGCTGGTCGAAGATCTGGATACGGTTGTTGCCGCGGTCTGCAACGAACAGCCGACCCTTGGAATCCATGGCCAGGCTATGGGGCTGGCGGAAATTACCGGGCTCTTCACCCCACTCACCGAATGAGAAAAGAAAGTTTCCATCCGCGTCGAACTTGAGCACGCGATTGGGAGTGCCTTCGGCACTGGAGTGCCCTTCACCGACGAAGATGGAGCTGTCGGGTGCAACATGCACGTCATTTGGCGTGTAGAAAAATTCTTCGTCTCGACCGCCACCTTTGGTACCAAGTGTCATCAAATGGACACCGGTAGGGCTGAACTTGTGTACCTGGTGGCCATAGGCGTTAGCCGGAGGATTGTCTCCACCCTGGTTGTCTCTGCCATCGGCTACCCAAACGTTGCCCTGAGTATCTACGTGTATACCATGAGGCCAGGTGATATAACCCGCACCGAAACTTCTGACCAGGTTTCCAGCTTTGTCGAATAACATGATCAGGTTGGTATCAGGGCTCTGTACACAGGCGTTGATGTTGCCGCCACAGCGTTCTGCAACCCAGATACTCTCGCCATCGAGGGCAATATCGACGGTACTGGAAGAGCCCCAGTTTCTCCCTGCGGGCAGCTTCATATAGCCAGCCTGAGTGAGATAGGGATTGGGGGAATCGTTAGTGGGAGGCATATCAGCCTGGGCTAAAACCAGGACTGGAGCCAATAACAAGCTGATGAATACAGTCTTTAGGGTGTTATTTTTAGTCATCTCTAAATAACTCTCGTTGCGTTTTTAGGGGGGATACAGAATAGGCTAGAGGTTTTAGCAATTCAAACACTATTGTGTGGCGAAAGCATACAATTGCGCCGACTGGCATTGGCAAGCAGGAATTAGGGCAGGCGACTCTCAGCCACTGGAGCCAGAGCCGATGCGCGCTGCCTTTCCGAGCATTTTTTTATTGCGATAGCTTGCCGCCAACTGGTGGGCGTTTTACAGCCTGTAGCGCTTTTAGTTTTCCTCGGTGTCAACCTTGCCGGTTTCAGACTTGGGCGTGCCATCGCCATTGAAACCCATTGATTCGTAGCGTCTCCAACCGGCGAGGATGCCTGGTAGGCCGTGGTTGCCTTCGTGGCATGCATATTCGAACAGAGGATCTTCAACCCGGCGCATCGGTAATTTGGCAGACCAGGACACGTCCCAGGAACGTGGATCTTCGATGGTGAAATCATATTCCAGGGTGTCCTCGTTTACCCAGCGGAAGCGCTCCTGAACGACGGCATCACCGGACATACCGCGGAAGTTGTAGTCCTTGAAGAAGTGCTGAGTGTGGATCACGAGCTCATCGTTTTCCCAATGGGCGATGGAATCGCCCTCCCATTTGAGCTGTTTGGTGTTGTGTTCGCTATTCAATCTAATAATACGGGCCGTGTGCACCATCTCATTGAGAATCATGATGTGATCTTTGGTTTGCACGATCTGCATATTGTTATTGTAAGCGCCGGGAATCATCGGTGGACCGGCATTGAAGCCGGTAAGACAGCGGTCAATCGTAGTGCGGCCTTCCGGGCCGGCACTCTCAAAGACCATCTGGCCGTAAACGGCTCGGCGCTCACTACCGGCGGCGTTTGTCTGCGGTTGTCTACCGTTGGAAGGATCGTAAATAAGCGATGTTCTCCGGTCGGCAATGGTTTCCACGCCGCGCTCGTACCAGAATTCGTTGTAGGAAATCACCCCCGGCGGATAACCGGCGCCGCCAACGGAATCGATAATCAAATCCCGGTTCTGGCGTCGATTTTCATAATCTTCCCACTCCGCGGCTTCTTCAGCGGTGAGAGTGGCTTTGTTTTCCAGCTCTCTCGGACGATTGAGTGGAGTAATAGTGCGAAAAGTGTAGGTCCCCTGAAAATCCGGTGTACCGTATTCGGTACGGGGCATGACCTCGGCCTGAGCCGAGAGCAGGGGCGCGACCAGTACACTGGCGAGTGCCACGGTGAGTTTACTTAGCGCTCTGTTGTTCATTCGATTCTCCAACTCTGTTGTAAGGAACCTTTGATTCATTGGTCAGAGGTTCTCTTCATTTTAATACGGGCATGCATAAGCCTAACTGCCTGAAACTAAGCTTTTTCAAGAGATTTTTCAAGCAGAAATTACGCTTGTGAGGGACCTCCGTTGAGCAGGAATTAACGAGCAAAACGGCAGTAGTCAAATTGAATTTCACCAGTAGGTGGTTTATTCTTGCTGCGCAGAAATACTACGAGACAAAGGCAGTAAACCAATGGCAAGCGCCGCAAACATCAAGGCCGGCAACAGCGCGCAACAGCGAACAGGCTCGGGGCAAGCGCGAAATCTTAATACTTCTTCTCTGGGCAGCTTTACACTACCATTGGCACTGACGGCAGCGTTGCTGCTGCTGTCTTTCACCTCCCGAGTTCAATCCAATACCGCTCTGGTCTGGTCATTCTGGGGCGCCTGTGTCGCGCTTCTGAGTTGGCAGGCCTATCTGTATTTCAGCGCCAGGCGGGACAATGAGTCCCACGCTTTCTCGATAGTGTTGCGACCGCAGCACTATATTCAGACCCTGGTGCAGATTAGCCTCTATGCCTACTGGGGATATTACTGGCGGCCGGTTTACGACCATCTCTGGCTTATTATCGGCCAGCTATTGTTTGCCTTCGTCTTCGACATATTGCTGTCCTGGTCACGGCGCCGGGATTACACGCTGGGATTTGGCCCCTTCCCCATCATTCTCAGTATTAATCTTTTCATCTGGTTTCGAGATGATTGGTTCTATCTGCAGTTTCTGATGATTGCGGTCGGTTTTATGGGCAAGGAGTATGTGCGCTGGCAGCGAGAAGGCCGTAATGTGCATATTTTTAACCCGTCGGCTTTCGCCCTGGGTCTGTTCTCCCTGATTCTGATTGTTACCAATACTACCGGTTTAACCTGGGGCCAGGAGATTGCCTCGACCTTAACCCTGGCGCCGTACATCTACGCCTTTCTTTTTCTGATCGGCCTGGTGGTGATGTATTACTTTTCTATCACCCTGGTGGCGGGCATGTCGGCTATCACCCTGTTTGCCCTCAGCGCCCTGTACTCAGCATCCACCGGCGTTCCCTATTTTCTCGATTCGGAAATTCCTGCCGCTGTGTTTCTCGGTCTGCATCTGCTCATCACCGATCCCTCGACGTCGCCACGTACACCGCTGGGAAAAACCTTGTTCGGCGTCTTATACGGCTGCGGGGTATTTGGCCTGTATACGTTGCTGGGCACCCTGGGTGCGCCAACTTTTTATGACAAGCTGCTTTGTGTGCCGTTGTTAAATCTGAGTGTAATTGCCATCGATCGTGCGGTGCGCTCCATTCACTCCGAATCCCTGCTCAATGTCTGGCGTTCGAACTGGTTTGGCGGCCGCGCCAATCTTGCCCACATGAGTATCTGGATTCTGTTTTTTGCGACGATGTCGATGTTGGGAAAAACCGACGGTAAGCACAGCGGCGATAGCCTGCCCTTCTGGCAACAAGCCTGCGCCAGCGATCTGCCCAATGCCTGTGGCAGACTGCTGCAACTGCAATCGACCTACTGTGGCGACAATGCCGCCTGGGCATGTAATGAGCTGGGGGCAAATTACCGGCAAGGCTTGATAGTGGAGACTGACGCCGAGCTTGCACTGGCCTATTTCAGTCGCGCCTGCGAGCTAAAGTTTCAGGCCGGCTGTTTGAATCTTATCGATTCAGAAGTGCTTAACAGAGACCGACCCCATGAATTAGACCTGAGGTTGCTGCTAAGGCAGGGCGGACAAAACCTGATGCAGGCATCCTTGCCGGATCTCTACGCCAGAGCCTGCGAACATGACTGGTCATTCGCCTGTGAAGCCAGCGAGGGTCGGCTATGAGCAATAAGCCAGCACACAAGGCGGACAGTCCGGCAGCGGTGTCTGAGGCAGAGGTGCCAGGCAGATTAGTTGGCATCGTCATAATGTCGGTGGCGATTATTTTCGCTGCCTGGAATCTTGCTCAGGAGGCCGAAAATTCAAATACAGTTCCAGCGCCAGCCGCCGCCCAATCATTGAGCGGATTTCGCAGCGACGCCTGGATGTTACCCGCTGACGATATGTTGGGTTTTGTAGAAATTCCGGCGGGCAGCTTTTCCATGGGCAGCAATCCGGCGCTGGACAGAATGGCCTATGAGAATGAGCGCTGGTCGGCAACGAGACGACAAGGATCGGTAGAACTACCCACTTTTTATATCAGTCGTTATGAGGTAACCAATGCTCAGTTCAGGGCCTTCGCCGCGGCCACCAAGTTGCAGCACGAAGTAACAACGAGCAACGCAGCGGGCGACTTACCGGTAGCCAGCGTCACCTGGCCAGAGGCTTTGGCTTACACTCGCTGGCTGCAACAACAGCTGCAGCAATCATCGCAGACCCCCCCCGCTCTGCAGCAACTACTCCGCTCTGGCGCCAGGCTTACCCTGCCCTCCGAGGCGGAATGGGAAAAGGCTGCCAGAAGCAGCGACGGCAGAGTATTTCCATGGGGCTCTCAACCCAGAACCGGGCTGGCAAATTTCGATAGTTCAGCGGTGGTTGCGGTGGGGTCTGTGGACTGCGAAGCCTGTGCTTACGGACTGTCTGACATGAGTGGCAACGTCTGGGAACTCACACGCAGTCCCATGCAGGACTACCCCTACGATGCCGACGATGACAGCGACAATCTCGCCGCCGATGCGCTGTGGGTAATGCGTGGAGGCTCCTATGCCGATGCGCTAAATAATGTACGAAGCGCCGTGCGCGGCGGCGTGGATCCGGGCGTGCGCAACACCACTATTGGCTTCCGAGTGGTTATCACCAGCTTATAAAAATAGAGCATTGATGCATTGCTGTCTAATTTTCGCGGCGTAGTTTCATCGTGATAGAGACATCGATGCACAGTGCGATAAATCCAATTGCCATCAAGCTGGCGTGAATCCATTCGAAGCGCATGGTTAACAGGCACGCGACGATAGTACCACCAAGGAATGGTGTACCCAGTTTTGCGAAAATCAAAACGAGAAAATTATTTTCCATGAGAATCGAAACCGCCGACCTGGTTGCTAAGCGCTAAATCCCTAATTCAATTTTTTGACTGACAGGCTGACATTAATCAGCGCTCCCCTAGCAGGCTATTGAAAAACTCTCAGCCGGCACGATACAGCGTTAAAACCTGGCTCAAAATGCTCATTTACGGCGTGTAAACTCCGCTTTTTCGCCATATTTTGCCTTGTCTCGCACTCGCCTGAGAGCTTTTCAACAACCTGCTAGTTTCTCTCTGGCAAGGCAAAAGTCAGTATCAGGTCGCCACCCCGGCGTCCCCTCGAACCGCCACCGGAGGCAACGGTGACATATTCCTGGCCATCGATAACATAGATCGAGGGTGATGCAAAAACGCCGGCACCGGTATTAAATTTCCACAATTCTTCGCCGGTAGCCGCGTCATAGGCATAAAAATAGCCGGCGGTGTTGCTGCCCGCGCCGACGAAGACGATACCGCCGGCAGTGACAACAGAGCCAGCCTGTCCATAGCCCTCGAAGATTTGGCGCCAGATTAACTCACCGGTAGTAGGATCATAGGCTGAGAAATAGCCCTTGGGATCACGTCCCGAATTGAAGGGCTGGTCGATGGCGGCAACGTATAACAGCCCCGTCAGTGGGCTGTGGGAAATTGGAGAATAGCTGGAACCGCCACCATAACCCGGTGCAAAGATCTGGTTGGGACCAATAGGCGTAAATTGTTCGACCAGGTTATTGGCTTCCATGTGCTGTGCAGGAATATCCGTGGGGTAAACAGGCGAGACTGGCTCCATAAGCTCACCATTGGCCTTATGAGGAATGGGCTGAGTCGGATAGGGCACTTCGCCTTCTATATCGGTAACTGTGGAGACCGGGGTCTCGATGATTGGGTGCACCGGCTCACCGGTTTCGCGATTGAGTATGTACAACCAGCTGTTCTTGCTGGCCTGCGCCATGGCCTTCACCGGTTGTCCGTCCACTTCCATGTCAAACAGGATAGGCTGATTGCCGGAATCGTAGTCCCAGACATCGTGATGCACCTGTTGGTAATACCATTCGAGTCTGCCTTCATCCAGCGTCAGGGCGATCAATGAATCGGAAAACAGGTTCATGCCATCACGTTCAGTGCTGTCGCCAAAGGGATTACCCACCGCGAAATACACCATGCCCAGCTCCGGGTCGATGGAGGGTGTCTCCCAGATGCCACCACCGTTGCGTTCGTTACCTACCCAGGTGGGGCCGGCAATATCCCAGCCCTGATCGGTTTCGTCCTGGGGCACGGTGTTGAAATTCCACAGCACCTCACCGGTTTTGGAATCGATAGCGAGCACGTAGCCCCCGGCAATATGACTCTCGGAGCGAGTAGTGCCGACATAGATCACGCCGTTGTACACCTGGGGAGCGGTAGTGAACCAGTAACCGGCGGAAATAGCTGTTTCAATTTCAGGATTCTTGATATGCAGTACGTCCAGAATCACCGGTGCCTGACCGTTATCGCCGAAGCCTTCCAGTGGCTCACCGGTAATGGCGTCGAGGGCAAACATAAAGGATCCTGCCGCCGAGTAAACGACGCCATCGTCGTAAGCCACGCCCCGATGCCTGAATACATAACCCTCCCGCCGGCCTCCACCCAGCAGCCGGGTGACATCGTAAGTCCACAACAGATGCCCCTCTACGGCATCGAGGGCGTAAACACTGCCGCGTGAGTCGGTGACGTACATAATTTCATCGACGATGATCGGCGTGGTTTGATTGCTGACACCATCGATAACCCCATGCTGAAACAGCCATTTGGGTGTTAGTGAGGCGACATTGTCCGGTGTAATTTGATCGCCTGAAGAGAAGCGTGACCCCAACAGATCCAGATTGTGCAGGGGCCAGTCCAGATTGCGCACAGAAGACTCTCGAGGCAAGGCGCTGGCCGCCAGCGTTTCCACTACCTCGCCCCCGGTAATAGCACTGCTGGTCGCCACGTCGATGGTAGTGGTGTCAGTTGCCGGTGAGCAGGCAAACAAAAGCAGCAGCAAGCTCGGGACCAGGGTCAGCGTCTTCATGTTTTTGGTTTTATAGATCGACATTGTTTCGCTCCGCGTGTGGCGTATTTTAAATTAAGGTAGTGGAATTATTTGCTGCTCTCCAGCATGTATTCGACAATTGCTCTGAGGTCTTCGTCGCTGCAATCGGCACACAGACCACGCCGTGGCATGATGCCGTTGAGCCCATTGATGGTGCTTTGGAGCAGGGTATCCAGCCCCTTCTCGAGCCTGATCTCCCATTCTATGACATCACCTACCTCGGGCGAGTGGGCCGCCCCGGTACCGTGACAGGCGAAACAGGTAGCCTGGTATTTGGCCTCGGCGTCAAAAGCCTCGGCGTCTGCCGCCATCGTAGTAGCTGTAGTGAGCACCGCGGCGCCGCCAAGCAGACATTTAAAAGTTTTGAGCATTTCTATCGAATTCCTGTTGGTTTCTCATCGCACTAGTGGAGTCAGTATTTCTTTCTCACGATATTAAAAAAATCTATGAACTTTTCCATGTGTTCGCTATTTTGGGAAATTACCAGGGAATGATCTCCGCCTGGAATTTCCGCGTATACATGCTGCATTCCCAGCTCGCGCATCTTCGCCACCCATTGTCGAGTCAGTGTCACCAAGCCATCTTCATCGCCCTGCAGTACCAAGATGGGCAGATGCTTTATCTTCTCTAAAATTGCGGCAATCGGCGCGTCACGTTGTGGAGCAGGCGCTGCTACTCCCAGCGCGGCAAAAAGATCCGGGTGTTTTGCGGCAATGTGGTAGGTGCCCGCACCGCCCATGGAATGGCCCCAAAGATAGAGTCGATTGCTGTCAATATTGAATTCATCGCGGACCAATTTGAGCACCTGCATGACATCCTGCTCACTGTAATTGGCGTCTTTCGAGGCTTCTGTAGGCCTTGAACCGAACCAGCCACGACGGGTATAGCCGAGCGGAGTCACGACGATGTAGCCATTGGCTTCGGCCTGATCGAGCAAGCCGTGATAACCCATTAACCAGTCGTAACTCCTGCCGAGACCGTGCAGGGAAACGATTAAGGGAGCCTCGCTGCTCGCCTCGTAAGTAGAAGGAACAAACAGGGCGAAAGGTACCGTTTCTCCGGTCGGCGAGAAGGTGTAACTTCGGTGCTGCACCCTCGGGTCATCGATAAAACTCTCGTCATCGCTTGCCTGACGATCCGCGGATGCGTTGAAGATAGTAAATATCAGTAATGGGACAGCGGCTAGCATTATTACTGTTTTCATGGCCTGGGTCCTCGTGTCTGGTCCCCATCAAGATAACAGGGAGTCCGAGCATAAACCAAATTGGCGGTGGGAATCAAAAGCGGCAAAAGAAAATCGCCTCCGTCCCTATTAATCTCCTTAGCTGACTGCGGGTCAACACCAACAAGCTGGCGTTATCGAAATCATTTACCTGCACGATATGCTCAAACTCTAACAAGACTAAGAACCCTGATTCGTAGTTGAATTGGGCACTGAAATTGACAGGGGATTGGGAAGAGGTGTTGTTTTGTAGTGACTAGCGCCCAGGGATGGCCCACCGGAACGAAAAACAACACCTCTTCCCAAGCCCCGATACACGCATCAACTACCTACAACGATTTTAGAATTTATTAGGGACATCTCAGCCTCCATTTCTAGGTAATACAGCTCTGCATTGAGCAGCTATTATCAAGTGACATTTGACCTAAATCAGTCGATCAACTGAAGATCCCAAGACTTCACTTCATCGATATACTCATGCGCAGTCCAGTCAAACTTGAGCGGAGTCAGTGTGATATAACCCTGCTGGAAGGCATAAGTATCCGTACTCTCGTCGCTCGACAGCACCCGAATGCGCTCGCTTTCATAGGTCTGTCGATTGCCGGACTCCTCCACCAGTTCATAGGCGCCGGTTTGTAAATAGGAATCCCCCATGGGTCTGACCGCGACTCCCTTTAACTCGCCAGCCGGGATGTTGACCGAGACCATTACGCCAACGGGTGCGCCCTGTCGCTGATATCTTGCAACCAGTTGCGCCGCAAATTTCGCCGAGGCCTCGGTGTTAACGCCCTCTCTTTCCTGCGATATAGCGATGGCCGGTACGCCCAGATACAGCGCTTCCATTGCCGCGCCCACCGTACCCGACAGGTGCGACACGTCACCCACATTGGCGCCCCGGTTAATACCGGATACAACCAGGTCAAATGCCTGCTCCCTTCCAAGCACCAGCAAACCAAACCGCGTGGCATTTGCGGGTTTGCCATGAACGGCGTAGCCAAAGAAGCTACCGTCCAGATAATATCGGTCTACAACGGTTGGCCCGCCTGCAGTGGCCTGGCTACTGCCGGACTGGTTCACATTTGGCGCCCCCACCACGACCTCTACATTGGGCAGGGCTGCCAACTCCTGCTGTAAGGCTACAATCAAAGGTGATTCTATGCCGTCGTCGTTAGTGATGTGGACCCGGTAAGTCTGGGCCGCAAGCGTCGTGCTGCAGAGGTAGAGGGTTGCGAGGAGAACGAGTTGGGGCAGATTTTAATCATATAAGCTCAATATTACTCAGGCCTGTGTGATTGTGCGGCGTCAGGGGATAGATTCATTGTGATTCTGATGCAATATAGTACAGATAAGAGTTTTATTTCTATATCAAATTTAGCCAGAGGCTTCTTAAATTCCAGGAGCTAGGGCACCCAGAGGTGTCCTAGTTGGCGACTTCTTTCCACACAAACAGGCGTGTGGCGAGGATGAAAGAGATTACTAGCCATACCATAATGCCGATCAGACTCGGGGCGATGCTTAGCAGTGTCGCGCCATTGTTGGCGATCTCCCGCATGCCGGTGGAGACAAAGCTGAGGGGTAACACATAGGCGATCGGCTGGATAAATCCTGGCATCGATTCGATAGGATAAAACACACCAGAAAGAAAAATCTGTGGAAATATGACGAGGTTCCCTACCGCCATCACCGCCTGCTGGGTTTTCGCGATACTGCCTAGGCAGAAACCCAGGCACAGGAAGATGATAGTTCCCAGGATCACGATAAAATAGAAGGATGCGAAATTACCGATGATATTAACGTCGAGCATAAACACCGCGAAGGCAATAAGCACGGATAATTGAATGAGGATGATCGCCATTCTCGCCATGACAATCGACGCAATAAAATCCCGGGTTAAAATTGGCGTCACGAACAGGCGCTTGAGAATACCTTTGCGGCGATACTCAACTGCATCAGGGTGAATGCCACCAAACCGGGCAACAGGAAATCCAGGTAGCGCTGAGAGCGTGCCTGTATATCTTCTACGGCAAGAGTAAACATCGGCTCGACATTTCTAAATTCACGCTCGATAGATATCAATGTTTGTTCCAGCACCGGCATGATGAGGCCCAACTGCTGAACCTGAGCGGCATCGACCAGTAGTCTGAGTTCGGCACCATCGCTGTTGGCATCGAATGCTGCAGGCAAGACCAACACCATGGTCTGTTCGCCTTCGACCAGTTCGGACCGCAAACTTGCTTCCTCACCGCTGCTGACATTGAAAATGGGATCGTCAATCAATAGCTGTGTGAAATTGATGGCGGCACTGCTGCTGGAATTATTAACAATTCCGATGTTGATCGGCTCTTGCTCGCCACTGTTAGCAAAGCTAAACACGGTCATGAAAATAATCGGAAAGAACAGGCTGAAAAAAATTGACTGTCGATCCCGCAGAAATATTTTCAGGAGCACCCTGGCGAGGTGAAGTTGGACACTGGTAAACATAAAACCTACTTCTAATCCCTGAGCGCGTGGCCCGTTAACGTTAAAAAGACATCTTCGATGTTGCCATGCAATGGCGCGCCGGGTGGTTCGGGTGCGTGTTTAAGAATAAGACTCTGGGGTGTGTCTTCGGCAATAATTTTGCCATGATCCATGATGGCGATGCGTTGGCAAAGAGACTCTGCCTCCTCCATATTGTGCGTAGTGAGAACAATGGTCATACCAGCATTGTTCAATTCAAGTACCAGGTCCCACAAATTACGTTTCGCCTGTGGGTCCAGGCCGATAGTGGGTTCATCCAGGAATAAAACTTTTGGGTCATTTACCAGGGCGCAGGCAATAGAAAAGCGCTGTTTCTGACCGCCGGATAAATTGCCAGGTTTTGCCTTGGCTTTGTCGAGTAGATTTACCTTGCCCAATAAATCTTTGGCGTCGACATCGCGCTCATACAGAGCGGCAAATAATGTGAGTAATTCCAGCAGGGACAAATTATCGAAGTATTCATTGGCTTGCAGCTGCACGCCGATTATTTTTTTCACAGCATAGGGGTTGGCATCAACATCGATACCATCGATGTGGGCGGAGCCGCCATCGATATCAACCAGGCCTTCCAGCATTTCAAGCGTTGTGGTCTTGCCGGCGCCGTTCGGTCCCAAAATGCCAAAGATCTCGCCTTTGTCGATCTGCAGGGAGATGCCATCTACGGCGAAGAATGATTCTGAGGGATTATCCGGTAGTGGATATTTCTTACTGAGGTTCTCGACATCGATTATTGGCATTAACGAATCCTGTAGCTGTGCACAGTATAATACCTGATCCGAAAATCATTAGAAGCGATTGCTGGTTAGCGGGCACTATTTGAAGTAATGCCTGGTAACCAGGTCGCTGCAGAAAGAGGTTCCCTAATAGTAATATCGATGTCTGGGTTTAATCGGCGACAGGAAAAAGTAAAAGATCCAGGCGAACCATGACAGGCAGAGTATTGCCAATAGCCAGGCAATCTTTTCGAATCCCGTGGTCTGGTCCGAGGTGCCGATTATCCACATGGGCAGTAGCCAAATGGCGAATACCATCACCGTACCAACGAGAGCAAAGCCAACCGAGATGAGTGGAATCAGGGCCAGCAGGCCGAGTATGACGAGGAAGATGACGCTTAAGTTGCCTATTGCTTTCATATTTTTCTCCGCTGAAGCGGTGAGTTCTCTCTAGTAATTGGATGCCTGAAAGCTAATAGTAGCGAATACCGTGTCAAGTATAAAATAATAATTAAAACAATAGGATAGGATTATAAAACAAGAGGGAAGTGTCAGGAAAGATCAAAATTAGCGAATCTCACCAGCAGTTATGCGGCTTTACGCCGCCGTGAAAATCATGTCCTGAAGGTTTGTGGAACAGTAGAACCCATGTGGCTTAATCCTTGCGGCCCGTATAGCCGGGACCATAGAGAATCTTGCCTGGTCGCTTGCCGGTGTGTTGACCGTCTGCTACTACAATTTGTCCATTCACCAGCACAAATTTCATGCCCACGGCATATTGATGCGGGTCTTCGAAGGTCGCCATGTCAATTATTTCATCGGCATCGAAGACGGCAATATCGGCATAGTAATTCTCCACCAGCAAACCCCGGTCTCGGATTCCCAGGCGTTGCGCCGTCATGCTGCTCATCTTGCGAACCGCGTCTTCCAGTGTGATCACACCACGTTCCCGAACAAAATGTCCGAGCACGCGCGCGAAGGTTCCGTACTGTCTTGGATGCGGCGCGCCCTCTCCGAAAACGGAAAGGGGGCCGTCCGAACCAATAGCGGTCGCCGGGTGTTGCATGATTCGATCAACGTCCTCTGGACCTATGGCGTGATATACCGCCGTGGCACCACCGCTCTTGATAATATCCATAACGACGTCGGCAGCATTCTCGGGCGTCGGTGACAGGCCTCTCTCGACCGTGAGATCGGCAAGACTTTTTCCCTCCATGGATCGGTCCCGGGGGTTGCGCGAGATGACGACATTTTTCGGGTCGCCGTCGCCGCGATCGTAGAGAATCTTGTCAACGATGGCGGCTTTCACAGTGCCCCTGGTTTCCGGACTGTCAATTCTCTCCAGCATGCGCTCGCGGCCACCTTCCTGCGCCCATTGCGGAATCAAGGCGGTAATTCCTGTCTGTGATGCGGTGTAGGGATATTGATCGATGCTTACATCGATGCCACGCGCGCGGGCTGCATCAACCAATCGCAGGCTTTCGACGCTGGCGCCATAGTTCTCTATACCGATGACCTTGTGGTGAGTTATTTGCACCGGGATATCTGCTTCTTCGCCGATGCGTATAGTTTCCTCCACGGAGTCCAGCAGTTGCGCCGCTTCCTCGCGCATGTGCGAAATATAGATGCCGTTATACTCGGCAGCAACTTTCGATAACTCAATGACTTCCGAAGTGGGTGTAAAACTTCCGGGCACATAGAACAAACCAGTAGAGATTCCAAGCGCACCCTGTTCCATGGCTTCGGCAACCATGTCTTTCATGCGCTGCAATTCGGCGGCGCTTGCTTCCCGGTCGTCGCTACCAATGACCAGTGAACGGATCGTGCCCTGGCCAACAAAGACGGCCCAATTGGGGCTGATCTGCTTGTCTATAATACTTTGATAGTGCGCATCGATGGGAAAAGGTGAACTGCCGTCGTTGCCCTCGGTCAGAGTAGTCACGCCTTGCAGTAAGGAACTTTCCGCGGTGGGGACATCGTAGATACCGCGTATGGCATGGGTGTGGGGATCAATAAAGCCGGGAGCAACGATCAGGCCGCTGGCATCGATGACAGATTTTGCCGAGTCTGCGCTGAGATCACCGATAGCGCTAACGCGTTCGCCATTAATGCCGACATCAGCCTCGTACCAGGGGTTACCAGAACCGTCGATGATCTTGCCATTGGGAATGATAATGTCGAAGTTTTCTTGCGCTATGCAATGTCCGAATGCGAAAAAACTCAGTAGCAGCGAAACATACTTTGTTTTCATAATTGACTCCGTTTTACCAGATTCGAATGCGCTCCGCCGGGGGCAAATACAGGACATCGTCTGGCTGCACATCGAAGGCGTTATACCATTCATCGAAATTTCTCACGACGCCATTGACACGGAATTCGGCCGGAGAATGGGGGTCAGATGTTAAGCGCTGAATCAGGGCATCCTCTCGATATTTGGCCCGCCAGACCTGAGCCCATGACAGGAAAAAGCGTTGGTCGCCGCTAAGGCCATCGAGTATCGGAGCCTCTTCGCCATCGAGTGCCATGTGATAGGCGCGATAGGCCAGAGACAAACCTCCGACATCACCAATGTTCTCACCAAGCGTGAAGTTGCCGTCTATAAAATAGCCCGGTACTGGCTCAAACTCGCTGTATTGTGCAGCCAGTGCCGTGGTCAATACTTCGAAATTGGCGCGGTCTGCATCGGTCCACCAGTTACGCTGTACCCCCAGAGAGTCTGATTTCGAGCCCTGATCGTCGAAGCCATGCCCCATCTCATGCCCTATAACGGCTGCTATGCCGCCGTAGTTAACCGCGAGGTCAGCGGCAGGATCAAAAAAGGGTGCCTGCAGTATTCCTGCGGGGAAAACGATTTCGTTGAATGAAGAATTGTAATAGGCATTCACGGTTTGTGGAGTCATGCCCCACTCTTCCCGATTGGTGGGCTGTCCCAGGCGACCTATCTCGTCCTCGTAATTAAATTCTCGGACATTCTGCGCATTGGCAAACAAATCATCGCGCGTGATCTCGATGGCAGAGAGATCGCGCCATTCATCGGGGTAGGCGATCTTGGGTCGGAACGACTGCAATTTCTTTTTTGCCTCGGCCTTCGTCGCGGCGCCCATCCAGTCAAGGTCCTCGATACTTTGCGCCAGTGCCTGACGCAGGTTTTCAACCAGCACTCCCATTTGTTGTTTGGCTGATTCCGGGAAATGCCGATCGACATAAACCTGGCCTATGGCTTCTCCCAGGCTATTGAGTGAACCAACCCTGGCAACAGCCCTTTCCCACCGTTGCCGTTGCTCTGGTACTCCCCTGAGTACCGTAGAGTAAAAATGGAAAGATTCCTCGGCTATTTCTTCAGACAGGGTGCTGGCACTGTCGACTATAAAGCGATAAGTCATGTGGTTCTTCCACTCATCGACTGTCAGTTCATTGACCAGATCTATAATGGGAGACATGGCGCTAGGGTAAGACACGTTGAGAGATTCCACAGTTTCTATGCCCGCTGCCGAAAAATAGCCAGTCCAATCGAAGCCCGGATAGGCAGCTAGGAATTCATCAAAAGGCATTGGATTGTAGGTGAGGTCACGGTCTCTACGCTGGTCACGGGGCCAGGTGTGTTCGGCGATTCGGGTCTCCAGCGCGAGGATGCCCTGCGCTTTCGCGGTGGTATCCGCTATGCCTGCGAAATCGAGTATGCGCGCGATATGTACCACGTACTCTTCCCGGGCATTGGTATACTGATCCGTGCCCAGCAGATAATAGTCCCGGTCGGGTAGGCCCAGACTGCCAACGGAGATAACCAGTTGGTGTTGGTCGGGGTCGCTACGGTCGGCGCCGACATAAAACCCAAACGGGCTGGCGGTGTTATCGATCTGGGATCGACCGAAGGCTTTAGTCAATTCTTCTTTTGAGTCAATTTCCTCAAGCGCCACCAGGCCGGGCAACAGCGGGCTAATACCCAATTCATTAAGAGTTTGGGTATTCATGAAGCTCAGATAGTAGTCACTGATTTTCTGCTCCATGGATCCTGCGCTGGGCTCAATGGCGGCAAGGTCATCGATGATCGTGCGTACTCTCCGATCGGAGTTATCACTAAGCACATCGAAGGAGCCATAGCGGCTGCGATCGGCCGCCAATTCATAAGTGTCCAGCCAGACGCCGTTGGCATATTTGAAGAAGTCAGCGCCGGGGCGTGTGCTCGGATCCTGGTAGCTCAGATCGATTCCGAACTCTCCCAGCTCGGCACCGGCGGTACTGGTTTCCGACGCCGTAGTTAACTCAGCTACAGAGCTGTCGCTGGCAGGCTGACTGCTGGTTTCTTCAGAACCGCAGCTCATCATTAGTAAACTCAGTGATGCAAATAGAAATTTCAGAACTGACGACATTTATAGACCTCTAACACGCTACAACGCTTCGGTAGGATCGGGAGTATACCTGAATTCAGGTAGAGCTTAAGGTGGTCCGGCTCTTATAATTCAAAGGATATGGCTGTAAACTCCTTCAAAATCGAAAAGTCAGATCGGCTTGATTCGGGCTTCCATTCATAGCAGCAGGTCACCCATAATGGGAAAATTCAGAGCAGGACTGAAGCTACCGAGTGCGACGATTCCTTATTCTATTTGAGTCAACTATGAACCAGAATGAAAGAATCGCAACAGGCAACAGCTGGCTGGGAGTAATCGCGGTCTTGTTTGCATTGCTGTTGCTGGTAAATCAGGGCAACGAACTTCTTAAACAGATTGTAATTGCGCCTGGCAGTGCCGCGGAGTTGGGGTTGGCCGCCAACTGTCGTGCTGATGAGTTGGAGGAAGAAGGGCTGAGCCTGCAGGAATGCCAGTTGCTGGTGAGTAGCGTCCAAATCATATTGGCTTCGAGCCCGACATGGTTTCGCCCCTTGCAAATAGGCCTGTCTACGCTGGTATCTGCTGCCGCCCTGCTGTCACTGGTAGTGGGCTTTGGTCTGGTTAAAAATGCTGCGCGAATCACGCATGTAACCGTAGCCGCTTTTGCTCTGCTGGTATTTCTGGATGTTGCGGGTTTTATCGCAGCGATGGGTACCGGACCCTTATTACGTGCGCAGTATCTGTGGCCACTGTTGCTGTGGTTCTTTATACATCTGTGTCTGTTTGCGGCGGTGTTGAATATGATGATGCAAGAGAAGAAAATTGACTAAGCCAGCAGCAACGCAAGAGCGTTGGTCAGGCATCACCCTGACACTGCACTGGGTGCTGGCAGGCTCGGTTTTTTTTCTGTTTGCATCGAGTTGGTGGATGTTGTCCCTGCCCTTGCCGTCTGCGGATTTCACCTATCGGGTGCTGCCGTTTCAACTGCATAAAAATATTGGCATGACGCTGTTGTTGATTGTGGTGACGATGGTGGCAATTCGCCTGGTCAATAGCAGCGCTAATCGATCTGAGAATTTGGATCGAATGCAGAAGCTGGCGGCATTCGATCACCTGATCATGTATTTTCTGCTGACAGCCTGCTGTATAACCGGTTACCTCTCGTCATCCTACAGCGGTTGGGATACTGCTTTCTGGTGGCTATTGAATCTCCTCGCCTGGGCCGAAGAGAATGACAATCTTAATATTCTTTTTTCTGAATTGCATATGTGGAGTTGCTGGGCGTTGTTGGCAGTTATTGCCCTGCATATAGGTGCTGCGGTTTTTCACGGATTCGCCAACGATGGCCTTATAGACAAGATGTTTCCGAGGGGACACTGATAGAGTAATAACTTAAGCCTTGGCCAATCTAGTAGGAAGTACGGTCGGCGCTAGTTAAGTTATTACTCTATCAGTGTCCCCTCTTACCTCAAACTAGTAGGAAGCACAGCATGAACGAGTACCCAACTTTTGTAAGTCACCTGGAATGTAGTTATACCGGCGAGATTTATCCGGCCGATCAGTTGCATGGGCTGTCCGCAGCCGGCAAACCCCTACTGGTGAAATACGATCTCGAGGCGCTTGGCAAGGCCATTTCGAAAGACGATCTAAAATCACGCTTACCGGAGTTCTGGCGTTACCGGGAATTTTTACCAGTGAGAAAGTCGGCCAATGTAGTCAGGCTGGGAGAAGTAATGACGCCGATTCTACCGGCTGTGAAACTTCAAAGTGAATATGGCTGCGGCGAAATTTTGATAAAGGATGAGGGGCGACTGCCAACCGGATCCTTCAAGGCGCGAGGTATAGCCCTGGCAGTGGCGATGGCAAAGGAGTTGGGCATCACCACCATGTCGATGCCAACCAATGGCAATGCCGGTGCCGCTCTGGCCGCCTATTGTTCAGCAGCAGATATCGAGACCTATGTGTTCTGCCCGGAAGACACGCCGAAGGTGAACATCGAAGAAATCGCATTTCAGGGGGCGAAAACATTTTTGGTGAATGGCTATATAACCGATTGTGGTCGGATTGTCGGCGAAGGCAAACAGCGCATGGGGTGGTTCGATGCCTCAACCCTGAAGGAGCCCTATCGAATCGAAGGCAAGAAAACCATGGGGTTAGAGCTGGCAGAACAGTTAGATTGGAAGGTGCCCGACATCATTCTTTATCCGACCGGCGGCGGCACCGGCTTGATCGGCATGTGGAAAGCCTTCAACGAGCTGGAAGAAATCGGCTGGATTGACTCGAAACGCCCGCGCATGGTGGCAGTACAGGCAGAAGGATGCGCACCCATTGTGAAAGCATTTGAGGAAGGCACATGCCACGCCGAGCCCTGGGTGGGCGCCAGTACCATCGCTTCCGGTATCAGAGTGCCGGCGGCAGTAGGAGACTTTTTGATATTGGATGCAGTGCGAGAAAGTAATGGTTTTGCGGTAGCGGTCAGCGATGACAACATCAATGCCGCGCACAAGGAATGCGCACAGACGGAAGGTATCTTGTTGTGTCCGGAAGGCGCAGCGACGCTGGCTGCCCTAAAGCAGGAGCTGGCCAGCGGCAGAATCAAGCCGCATGAGCAGGTGATGCTGTTTAATTGTGCGACCGGGTTAAAATATCCCATGCAATCTGAACATCACACTATCGATCTGGGGAAGCCGATCGACTACGACTTCATTCGCGACGCCTGATTAGCTGCTGTCCCTGTGTCGCAGAATTCCGTTTTCCGAGGGGACACTATTAGTGTCCCCTCTTACCTTTTTGGGCACCAGGAACACCAGAACAAAAACTCAGCTAGTAAAGCCATAACCCTGGGCTGGCACCACCGGTCCGCGAACGATCTTCTCGGCACTTCCTTTCTTTCTCATCATTATTTCCTCTCAGGATTAACGGTGTGCTAAAAGTGTCTCTTATGCAATCAGGCGATCATGACCAACTGAAGCTGGCAGATATAGTGCAGGACAACATCGGGCTGTATCTGTCCCGTGTCAACGTGCAGCTCTGAATCAGAGACATTACAGAGGATCGAGTGTGACAAAAGTAGATAACGAAAAGAATTCCGGGCAGCAAATTATCGACCTCTACACCTGGAGTACGCCCAATGGGCGTAAGGTGTCGATCATGCTGGAAGAGCTTGGCCTTGCCTATAGAGTTTTTCCAATCGATATAACCGATGGTGAGCAACACGCTGCAGAGTTCGTAGCGATTAGCCCCAACCACAAGATTCCCGCCATAGTCGATCATGAAACCGGCATTGCATTGATGGAGTCCGGGGCCATCCTGATGTACCTGGCCCACAAGACCGGCAAGCTCATGAGTTCGGCAGGACCACAATTCTGGCAGGAAATGCAGTGGCTAATGTTTCAGATGGGACATATTGGCCCTATGCTGGGTCAGACTCACCACTTCGTCAAATTCAATCCGGGCAAGTCGCCCTACGCAGAAGAGCGCTACAGCAAGGAAAACGCGCGTCTGTACCAGGTGCTGGAAACCCGCTTGGGCGACAGGAATTACATCAGCGGTGACTACTCCATTGTAGACATCGCCACCTGGCCCTGGATTTCACGTTTTGACTATCAGCAGATGGACCTGTACAAGTTTCCAAACTTAAAACGCTGGTATCTTGAAATTGCTGCGCGGCCCGCTGTCCAGCGTGGCTATGCCGTGCCTCAGGATTTGGAAATACCGCTGCCCTAGCAAGCTGTAAAATACTTTCAGCCGCAAATCTAGTTTAATAATTAGTCAGCCAGGCTTGCGTAAATGATGTCACGGGCAACGATGCGCTTATCGGCTTCACCCGGTCGACTGGTGCCCATACTCTGAACCATTCCAATGAAAAACATGTCCTGAATTGAATCAATCCAGAACCAGGTTCCTCCCGCACCACTCCAGTAGTAGGTTCCAGCGCTCTGTGGGGAATTGGTAGCTGCCGGGTCGTAAATAACGGCGAAATCCACACCAAATCCTTCTCCGGCCGTACCTGGGTCGGTATCTGTCTGGCGGATATTCAGCTCATCACGCAGGCTGTTGGTACGCATGATGCGAACAGATTCGGGGGTAAGAATGCGTTGCCCATCCAGTTCGCCTTCATTCACAAGCATCTGTAAGAAGCGTGCATAGTCGTGAGTAGAAGAAACTAATCCGTCGCCACCGGATTCGATGCGACTGGGGTCGAAGTAACCAAAGCTGCTAGATCGTCGTGTTCGTTGTGCCAGCTTATTGCGTCCCCTGTCCCAGGAGTGTATCTGAGCAAGGCGTTCGTGATCTTCCTCCTGCACGAAAAATCGGGTATCGCTCATTGCCAGTGGCTGGAAAATTTCTTTCTGCAGAAAATCGCCAAATTTCATTCCGGCAATCTGCTGCACGATATAGCCCTGAATGTCGACGGCAATCGAGTAAAACCATTGCTCGCCAGGCTGAAACAGGAGTGGGATGTCTTTTACTTTATCAATCAGTTGATCCAGGTCGTCCGAAGCCAATACCCGGGTTTCGCGAAAGGCAGTGTTTACTGGATCTCTGCCGCTCAGACCATATCCAAAACCCGCGGAGTGATTGAGCAATTCACGCATGGTAGGTTCTCGGCCCACAGGTACTGTAGTGACCCTGCCATTGTCATCATAAGATGTCATTACGCTGAGATCAGCCAGCTCTGGCACGTACTTGCTTACTGGATCATCGAAATTCCATAGCCCTCGCTCGTGGAGAATCATCAGGGCTACGCCGGTCACGGGTTTGGTCATGGAATAGATTCGAAACAAAGAATCCAATTCCATGGGAGTTTGAGTTTCCAGGGCGTTATAACCCTGCGTATCGAATGTGGCGACTACGCCGTCTTTAGCGAGCAGCCAAACCATACCCGCAACATCGTTGTCATTTACAATTTTTTCCATGGCAGCATCGAGACGATTTATGCCCTGCTCAGTGAATCCGGCCGCTTGAGCGCCCGCCGCCTGACTGGGCCAGGTATCGTCAGCCGTTGCCGAGAAGCTCAAAGTTAAAAGAATTGTGCTCAAAACTGGCAACGCATGCTTCATGCCATTGATCAGGTGTTCTCTAATACGCATTTCCGGTAATTCCTCTTGCTCAATGCCTGGCCTCATTATGGTGCATAACTAAAATGCCACTCTATTAGCGCACCTTTATGTGGCGCGATTAGTTTCAAGTTTTCATGACTCTCCGCTACAGAGCAATGACTATGGGCTATTGTAGGTATTGGCTCGTTCTTTGCTAGAACTAACGGGTAATAACTGGTAAGCAGAAAATGAAATACTTTCACTTACCAGTTGATATTGCACTATCAAATACTATTTTTGGAGGAAAACATGAACAGACTAACCCAACTAGCCGCAGGCGTCATTCTAGCATCAGGCGTGGTAGTTTCATCCACCGCCTCAGCTGATGTGTCCTATAACATTGGCTGGGCATCTGAGTACTTTTATCGCGGAGCGTTACAAAAGAATTCTTCTGGCAGCGCAGGAATCGACTATGAATTCGCCAGTCAAGATATTCTGGATGGAGAAGGAGGCTTTAGTATAGGCTCTTGGACTGCAGATGTGGGTGACGGCCTTGAGGTTGACCTCTACGGTGCGTACGGGATTGAATTGGATTCTGGTTTTACGGCCAGTATTGGTTTCACTGGTTACTATTACACCGGTGAGTTTGACGACACCTATGAAGAAGTTAATTTTAATTTCGGCTATGGCATCGCCAGTGTGGAGTACTCAGTAGGTGAATACGGTAATTTCGGCCCTTCACTGGACTATGATTACTTTGCTCTAACTCTGGATTTCGGTAGTGGGTTCTACGGCAAATTTGGTACTTTCGGCGATGAACTCGATGGCGATCATTTCGAATTTGGCTACGGCACTACCGTTGCTGATTTTGATGTAGGTGTTGCTGTAATATTCAGTAGCGATGAATTTGCCGGAGTCAATGGTGAGTTGACCTCTGCAGGCAAGCCTGACGAAAGTGAGGCAATTGTTTTTAGCATCGGCAAATCTTTCTAGATTGCTTATCTAACATTCAGATAAAAAGGCTCCTGCGGGAGCCTTTTTTATTTCACCTACAAATTCAAACGATCAAACCGCGGCACCCTTCCCTGTATTTGACAATTGGTTTGCTTCTGATACTGTATGTATATACAGTATTTCGAGTCGCTTAAATTGTCATGATGGCGAAATGTCCCACCGAAAAACCTGAAACTAACAGCAACTCAGAGCCTGCCTATGCGGAGCTGCACTGCATCTCCAATTTCACGTTTCTGCGGGGCGCGTCATTTCCGGAAGAGTTGGTGGAGCGGGCAGACAGCCTGGCTTATAGCGCTATCGCTATCACTGACGAGTGTTCACTGTCCGGCGTGGTGCGTGCACACATGGCGGCTAAAGCGCGGGCGATCAAACTGATCATCGGCAGTGAATTTATACTGGAAGATGGCTGTCACCTGGTGTTGCTTGCTCGCAATCGCAAAGCTTATGGTGAGCTCAGTCATCTCATTACTTGTGCGCGACGGCAAGCAGGCAAGGGTGAATATCAGATCAACCGCGCCATGATAGAAAAAAATCTGCCCGGCGAGTGCGTGGCTTTATGGCTTCCGGATCTGCTGCAAGCTCCGGAGTACATTGCATCACAGGCGGCGTGGTTATCCCGGGTGCTGGGGAAGTCCTTGTGGATAGGCGTCGAGTTGTTGCTGCGGGGAGATGATCGCTTAAAACTGCAACGCCTGCAGAAGTTGGGCGAGCAATTTCGACTGCCGCTATGTGCCGTCGGTGGTGTCTTTATGCACATTGCACAGCGCAAGATTCTGCAGGAGACCCTGACGGCAATTCGACTGGGGCAGCAATTTGATGAACTCGGCTTTAGTAGCGAATGTAACAGCCAGCGCCACCTGCGCTCATTCGAGCAACTGGCAAAATTATTTCCGGCAGAGCTACTCGAGGCCAGCGTCACCATCGCCAACAGCTGTAATTTCTCATTGGATGAACTGCGCTATGAGTATCCCCGTGAGTTGGTGCCCCTGGACTATACAGCCAGCGGTTGGTTGCGGGAGTTAACCGAAGCCGGCGTTCGTCAGCGCTGGCCTGAGGGTGCCACGCCAAAAGTTCGTAATCTCATCGAGCATGAACTGACCCTGATTAAGGAGCTTGGCTACGAGCATTATTTTCTCACCGTGCATGACCTGGTGGCTTTTGCCCGTAGCCAACACATTCTGTGTCAGGGCCGGGGTTCGGCAGCGAACTCCGCCGTGTGCTATTGCCTGGGAATTACCGAGGTCGACCCGGCGCGTATCGAGGTTCTATTTGAGCGCTTCATCTCGAAAGAGCGTAATGAACCGCCAGACATCGACGTCGATTTTGAAAACGCTAGACGCGAAGAAGTCATCCAGTACATCTATAACAAGTATGGCCGTAATCGTGCGGCCCTGGCCGCTACCGTAATCACCTACCGTTCCCGCAGCGCAATTCGTGATGTGGGAAAAGCCCTGGGCCTGGAAGCTGAATTGCTGGAGCATCTTGCCAAATCAATCTATTGGTGGGGGTCAGACCTGGAACAACAGCTCAGCGATGCGGATGTAGACTATTCTGATCCATTAATTCAAAAACTTCTGTACCTTGCCAAGGCCCTGACTGGATTTCCTCGTCACCTGTCCCAGCACGTTGGTGGATTTATCATTAGCCAGGGCTTGTTGTCTCACCTGGTTCCAATCGAAAATGCCGCCATGGTTGATCGCACGGTCATACAATGGGAAAAGGACGACCTGGAATCCCTGGGCCTGTTAAAAATAGATGTGCTGGCCTTGGGTATGCTCACCGCAATCCAGAAATGCCTGGACCTGGTGAGTGCTTATAGTGATGAGCCCCTGACCATTCAGAAAATTCCCGCCGAAGATCCCGGAGTCTACGACATGATGGCGAGGGCGGATACGGTTGGTGTGTTTCAAATTGAATCCCGCGCCCAGATGAGCATGCTGCCGCGCCTGCGGCCCAGAAATTATTATGACCTGGTAATCCAGATAGCAATTGTGAGACCTGGCCCTATTCAGGGAGACATGGTGCATCCCTATCTTAATCGACGCAGCGGCAAGGAATTGGTGAGCTATCCCAGCGACGCGGTAAAGGCCACTCTGGAACGAACTCTGGGAGTGCCCATTTTTCAGGAGCAGGTTATGCAATTGGCGATGGTAGCGGCGGGCTTTAATGGCGGCGAGGCGGACCAGTTGCGTCGCGCCATGGCGGCGTGGAAGCGTAAGGGGGGTCTGGAGCCTTACCGGGATAAGTTAGTTAACGGTATGTTAGAGCGCGGCTACGAGCGAGATTTTGCGGAACAATTATTCCGGCAGATAAAAGGCTTTGGTGACTATGGTTTTCCCGAATCCCACTCCGCCAGCTTCGCCTTGATCGCCTATGTGTCGGCCTGGCTTAAATGCTATCACCCGGCAGCGTTTTGCTGCGCCCTCCTCAATAGTCAGCCCATGGGTTTTTACGCACCGGCACAACTGCTCAAGGATGCCCAGCGTCACGGCGTCAGAATATTAGCGGTGGATGTGAACGAGAGTGCCTATGGCTGCACCTTGGAGTTCGATAAGGGGACAAATTGGGGCCAGAGGAAAAATCCCATTAAGTCGGATGAAGGTAGAGGAAGTAGTGAAGGGAAATTTTACTCTGACCCCCATTTTGCCGAGTTGCGAATTGGTTTCAGATTAGTGAAAGGTATGTCAGAGCTTGGTGCCAATGCAGTTATGGAGGCTCGGCAAGCGGGAGTCTTCGCGAACATACAGGATTTGGTATTTCGCAGCGGTGTTAACAAGAAAGACCTGGAGGCGTTGGCAGCAGCAGATGCCTTGGAAAGTTTGAGTGGCGATCGGCATCGCGCCTTCTGGCAGGCTGCCGGTGTCGATATTGAGAAGGGGCATAGCATTAAGAGGCAGGATGACAGGCCTGAAAGATTAACGCTGGGTACCAATATGACCATGAGTTTTTACGCCGACCCCAAATTCGCAGACAGTGATTTTGGTGTAGACGTATTGTTACCGGTTGCCAGCGAAAGCCAGAATATTGCAGGGGACTATAACTCTACCGGCTTTACTCTGCGCCGCCACCCGCTGGCATTGTTTCGTCAACATTTGAATAACTATCGAGTATCCACCGCCAGCGATCTTGCCGATATCGAAAATGAAGCAAATGCCAAGGTAACGGGACTTGTTACCTGCAGGCAGCGACCGATGACGGCAGCAGGTGTCACATTTTTAACCCTGGAAGATGAAAGCGGTTTCGTCAACGTCGTAGTTTGGCCGAGCCTGGGGGAAAAGCTACGCCCCATCGTGCGACAGGCGATGCTGATTGGTGTGGTAGGGCATGTGCAGAAGAGTGATGGCGTAATTCATCTTATTGCCAGGCATCTGGTGGATCTGAGCCATTGGTTGGGCTCGATGGAACTCTCATCGCGTAATTTCACTTAACAAAAAAAGGGGTCAGAGGATAAAAGGGGTCAGAGTAAAAATTCCTTTAGCTCAAGAGAAAACATGCAGGACAGTGGCAGGAATTTTTACTCTGACCCCTTTTATCCTCTGGCTCTTTTTTTTCCGTTCCGCTAAGCAAAAAAACCATGCAGAAACCAGTGTTTGCTTGCTCCCTTCTCTCGATAAATCCACAGACGACTGCCATTCTCTTCCCTGGCGACATAGTAATCGCGACGTACCTCCGTGTCGGACCAGCCATGGGTTTCGATGCGCTCCGGGCCACTGACGATGGCGATGGCTTTGCGGTGATAGAGTCGGCCTCTTCTGATGCTGAGCTGCAGGGGTTGTTGCAACAACCAGAAAGGTCGAGGATTCAGGGCTACTTGTTTGCTCATGGCCTCCGATCCCTTCCCCGGGGTAGCAAACTCGAAATAGTCAGCTTGCTGACTGGCGTATTCGGGGCAGTGCTCTGCTACGTTGTTAATGCTCTTAACACGGTGCTCCCCTAACCTGGCTTGTAGTTGCTCTATGAGCTGGCTGGGGAAAGCGGGCCCTGGAAAAGAGGGGTCAGAGTAAAAATTCCTGGCACTGTCCTGCATGTTTTCTCTTGGGCTAAAGGAATTTTTACTCTGACCCTTTTTTTCCCTGTCACTGTCCTGCATGTTTTCTCTTGAGCTAAAGGAATTTTTACTCTGGCCCCTTTTTTCCTCACCTCCTTTTTTAAACAGAGGACCACTGAGACTAACGAAGGCATCGAATTGCTTTACCTCCAGCTTCACTGCCGTCACCGGTGCCGGAATTGATAGATTGCCGAAATGAGTTTCTAACAGCAGCATGAGATGTTCTCTTGAGCGGCTGGGTTGACGCAGGCCTATGCTGAGCTCGGTACAGCCACGTTTTTCATGCAGTAAAGAGAACAACAACTGGCTGGTACCAAGGTCGCGTTGGCGCAGGAAGTCACAGAGCTGAGCGAAGATCTCATCGGCCACCGGTAGCAAGCGCTCCAGGTTTTCCAGTTCATAAGGCAGATCATAAGAACTAAGAAAAGCAGGTGCAGGCAAATAATTACGGGTAGGCTCCGGAGCCTTACCCAGGGCCTTGTGCAATTGATTAACGAAATCGCTGCCGAATCGCCTGCGCAAACCAGCAGACGGTAAACGCCATATATCTCTTAAATGGCGCACGCCCATGTTATAGAGGCGCCGATTCTGCTCTTGGTTCAGCTGTAACACTGCTGTGGGCAATTGGCCTAGCGCCGAACGCAGATTGTCCTTCTGATAGACCAGCGTATTGTGACCAGACCTGGCCAGTAGCAGGCTGCCGGTCACAGTAGGGCTAACGGCGTAGAAGAAACAATCGGCCAGGGCCCATTGTTTTAATTGCTTCCCAAGCAATTGGCGTAGCCGGCGGTGAATAACATCGATACCGCCAAAATACTTCAGGCTGCTGCGGATTTCGCAAACCAGCGCCAGCGGCTGAAAGCTGACAGTAGAACTGACCTCTTGCACCAGAGCGGCCAGTTCGTTCAGGTATTGTCGCTGCAGTGACTGAGGTAGCTCCTCCAGTTGGGGCAGGTAAAGCGCGTACCAGAGTGTAGATCGGCGCCCCCTGAGAGCATGACTCGCCGCCCTGCTCGTAGTCGCGGTCTTCGCGGTGACTGCTCCTGCGCGCTGCGGCAGGCTGATGATTTTAGCAGTGGTTGCGGCTGGCATTGATCCTGCCGATGGCAGAGGGAGTTGGCTTGTGCTGTCTGGATCTTCCAAGGTCATCGCTCCAGGCAGGCTTAGATCTGCTGGTATAAGTCGACGTGGATGGTCAGGGGGCGGAAATTACCACGGGCTTTAATCACGGTCACCTCAGATTCGGGAAAACAATCTGCATGACGCCTGGAGTCCTTTATTTGAAGCCTTATTGGAGAGGGTGAGTGCTTACTATTATGATGCTTAAAGAGCACCCCCAGGGTATCACCAGTCTCTGCTGCCAGTTGCAAACGACGCAGCACCTTGCTGGGCAAGTGATTTTGCCAGGCCAGTACCAGGCCACAGTTCTCAGTCTGCAGGGCTTTTTCCATACTCCACAATGCATCCTTGCAGGAGGTGTCCAGTTTTACTACTAGCACCTGTTCGGTGTTAATTCCTGCCTGGACCAGGGCCGGGGCATACAACAGGTAGGGTGGAGAGACCCACAGAATCCATTTTCCCTGTTCAACTATTGAACGCATGAGTGGGATCAGCAGTTGTAATTCGCCCATGCCCCAGCAGGGGCTGACGATTTCGACTAAGCCACGGTCGGGCCAGCCACGACCGGGAAGGATATCGTCCAGCGTGGGGAAGCCAGTGCTACGACCGTGGCAGTCCTGGCCAGCCATATCGCAACCACGCCATAGATTGGGGTTGCCATGTAGCAGCTCATCGATGCGGTTTCCGGCTTTGCCGATCCTGCCTGGCATGGATTCAGAAGTGCTGGGGGAGGTTTCGTTCAGGCTCATTTTGAAAGGTTCTCTTATATACTGTATATACATACAGTACCATAAAGACAATTTTTCTGGAAGCAACAGCTAAAGACGAAATATCGGCCTGGGAAATGGGGCAGAGTCTGGGATATCTCCACAAAAATTCAAAGAAATCGCTGTAGGGAGTTGATGCGTGTATCGGTGCTTGGGGAAAATAGGGACGGAGGGAATAAAATCGAGGAAAGAACTCCCTCCATCCCTATTTTCCTAAAGATATCCCAGACTCTGACCCATTTTCGAAGTCATGAGATGGCTTTGCATGAAAGTTCGGTAATCAGTTGTTATTCCGGGAAATTAAAGCTTTCGAGAGAGGAGCCGCTATGGCATTTGAACGTTAAATCTGCACCGGAGACAGGAATGAGCAAAAAACCGGACATGGTCATGGTAATAATTACATTGTTTGTTGTGAGTGTATTGGCCAGCAGCGTTGCTCAGAGCGCCTTGATGTAATCGGGCCCTCAAATCTAAAATACTAATTTCAGGACAACGACAGTTTTAGGATTAATGTCGGTTCCAAGATAACACAGGGAAGAAGTTAGCCAGGGATAGGTGTGCTCAGTATTCCGCCCTATGCAGTATCGGGGCGGTATATTTTTTTGTCGGTAGCCACCGCGTCCAGCCTCACATCCCAACTCTGTATGGGAAAAGACTCCGTCACCAATTGGCTTTCATGAGCCAGGCCCACCAGCAGCGGTCGACTGCGACGATTAAAAATCTTGAAGCTGAAGGTGCGGTCGTAGCAGCCTTTACCCATGCCCAATCGAAAACACTGTGCGTTGAATCCTACCAGTGGCACGAAAACCACGTCGAAATCGGTGGGAGAGACAATTGTCTCGGACGGCGGCTCGGGAATACCCCACTGGCTTTCGATCAACGGTGTGTCGGTATCGTAGGGAGCGAAAGAGACAAACTCCGGAGTCTCTCTGGAGATGACCGGCAGAAAACAGGTCTTGCGCTCACTAAGAGCCAGATTGAGCAGCAACCGGGGATCGATCTCACCATCAATAAGTTGATAGAAAGCGATACGCTGGGCGACGCGGAAAAAATCCTGGTGGCCAATAAGGTCCAGCAGGGCCCTGGCTGCTACAAGCTGTTGCTCAGAAGAAAGTTGTTGGCGAGATTGTCTTCGAGAGGCGCGCAAAGCGCCACGGTTATCATCAGTCATGACTACAAGAAGAGGTGTCGAAAAATGGAGAGTTGAGCCCCCCGGAACACCGCTACCAAATATGCCCTGAACCCAAAGGTCCAGGTGGTGGCTCCCGCGATGCATAAGGCTTTCCGGCTAGCGGACGTGCACAACAACATCTATCGAGTTGCCTCCGGTGATAAAGATATCGGCTCAAGAACACTTTTGATTGGCAAATGTCCTAGGGAACTTCAAGGCAAGTATATATCGGGCGGTAGGATGGCACTAGGGGAAGCAGAGAAAGATTGGCTCTGCTCCCACAGCATTGGTAGTAAAGTCTAAATCTCCAGCTGACGGTTGCTGGCAAGGACCGTGTCGATCTTGTCTTCCAGGCTTTTCACCTGCTGTGCAGTGCTTTGCCGCGACTCATTAATCATGCGATTTTTGCGCAACATATCATGAGTTATATTCAGTGCGGCCATTACCGCAATCTTTTCGGCACCGTGAATATTGCCACGTCCCTTGATCTTGCGCATATTCTCATCCAGATAGCGGGCAGATTTAAGCAACGCTTCCTGATCGGAAGGAGGGCAATTGACCTGGTATTCCTTATCGAGAATTTTTACCTGTACGGCAGTACTTTGTTCACTCATGATTTTACACTCAGCTGACTAGGACTGATCCATCGCTCGCAGGCGGAGCAAAATGGCTTCCAATTTAGATTTGGCTTGTTTGTTCTTATCGATCAATTGCTTGCGTTCAGACTGCCAGGAATTTTCAGTGGCTCTTAGCTGCTGATTGTCGTGCTTCATTTCGGCGCATAAGTCGATGAGATCATCAACTTTATCGGTCAGAGACTGGAACTTGTCTTCACTCATGTGCTTTTTCTTCTAGTTATTTGTTGTCAATTTGTTGATTTCTTGACAGTTATTTATCAATAGCCGCAATGCACTATTGCTCTTAGCTTAGGATTTACATTAACAATGCCATAACTATAGAGTGGTGATGGAAATGGGTCAATAATGGATTGGGAAAAAATGGCACTTGGCTATGGAATGAGACCCCGATATGCTGCAGGTCAGAGCTGTCGAATACGCCACCGGAGCTACCCTGCACTAAAATAATGCCGTACACGATCGAGGAACTATGACTAGTAATTATCGGGAAATGAAGCGCCGTCGCAAAGAATTGATGGCACAAATGGAGGTAAACAGCATCGCTTTGCTGGCCGCCGCGCCTTCTCGCGTTCGCAATAACGACGCGGATTACCTGTATCGCCAGAATAGTGATTTCCATTACTTAACAGGATTCACCGAGGAGCAGGCGTTGCTGGCTCTCATTCCGGGGCGTAAGCAGGGAGAAGTAGTGTTGTTCTGTCAGCAGAAAGACAAGGCAAAGGAGCTCTGGCATGGAACTCTGATGGGACCAGATGGGGCCTGTAAGGAACTGGAAATCGATGACGCCTATCCCATCGACGATATGGACGAGATATTGCCTGGACTCATCGAAGGGCGGGACCGGGTTTACTATTCCATGGGAAAAGACGATCAGTTCGATGATCAGGTCATGAACTGGGTCAAGGTCATTCGCAGCAAAGCCAGGCTGGGAGCACATCCGCCTGGTGAGTTTCTGATGCTCGATCATTTGCTCCACGAATTACGCTTGATCAAGAGCAGCGCTGAAATCAAACTCATGGAGCAGGCCGCGAAAATCTCAGCGCAGGGCCACCGGCGGGCCATGGCTTACTGCAGACCCGGCATTAAAGAGTACGAGCTTGAAGCAGAACTGCTGTATGCCTTCACGCGCAATGGCAGTCGAGCTCCTGCCTACACGTCTATAGTGGCTGCCGGCGACAATGCCTGTATTTTGCATTACATCGAAAATAACGCCGAAGTGAAAACCGGCGATCTGGTTCTAATCGACGCCGGTTGTGAGTATGGTCACTATGCATCGGACATTACCCGCACATTTCCCGCGAATGGCAAGTTTTCCCCTGAGCAAAAAGCCATCTATAACCTCGTCCTTAAGGCACAGCTTGCCGCCATCGAAGTCCTCAAGCCTGGTGTACCCTGGGATGAGGCTCATACTATTTCCGTGAAGATTATTACCCAGGGTCTGGTCAAACTCGGTCTGTTAAAGGGGCGTCCAAGTCAGCTAATCAAAAGCGAAGCCTATAAAGATTTTTATATGCACAGGATAGGACATTGGATCGGTATGGACGTTCACGATGTGGGCGACTACAAAATTGATGACGACTGGCGTCTGCTGGAAGCGGGCATGGTGACGACGGTAGAGCCGGGCATATACATCGCTCCGAACAACCGGAAAGTGGCTAAAAAGTGGCGTGGAATCGGTGTGCGTATAGAAGACGATGTGTTAATTACCAGACAGGGCAATAAAATTCTCAGCGCCGGTATTCCCAAGACAGTTGAGGAAATTGAAGCATTCATGGCAGAGACTGTTCACTAGGAACCCCTCTCATGCGTATTCAACAGCCAAAGCAAACCTATGATGTGGTAGTCGTTGGCGGCGGCATGGTTGGCGCCAGCTTCGCCTGTGCCCTGAGTCGCGAATTGAGCAAAGCCAGCAAGGAAATTTCCATACTGGTTGTCGAAGCCGTTGGTCTGGAAACAAGCTCAGATTCTACCGACGCATCTCAACCAAGTTTCGATGCCAGATCTACTGCCCTGTCCTATGGTTCCCGCCAGATTTTTGAGGCTATGGGGGTGTGGTCACAACTACAGCACACGGTATCCGCCATCACGCAAATTCACGTCTCCGATCGTGGGCGAATAGGCTCGACCCGCATAGACCATAAAGATTATAAGGTCGACGCGCTTGGATATGTAGTTGAGAACAGAGAACTCGGCATGGTTCTCAATAGCTCTATGTCGGCAGATTCTGGCATTGATCTTTTCTGCCCCGCCTCCATCGTCGCAATCAAGCCAACGGCAGAGGGGATGGATCTGATCGTGAAATGCGGTTCAATGGAGCATCCGGTATCTGCATCCCTGGTGCTGCTCGCCGATGGGGGTAGGTCTCCCATTTGCGAACAACTGGGCATTGGACAGAATGTGCAGGATTACAATCAGCACGCGTTAATTGCGAATATTGGCATCGAAAAAGCACATGAAAATATCGCCTACGAAAGATTTACGGATACCGGGCCGCTTGCGGTATTGCCACTGAAATCAATAGGGGCGCAGCACCGGGCCTCGCTGGTTTGGACTTTAAGCGCGCAGCAATCTGCAGAATACATGGCCATGGCTACAGATGAATTGCTGGAAAAACTGCAGCAACGTTTCGGCAACAGGCTTGGCAAATTACAACAACTCGGCGAGAAATTTTCATATCCACTGCGACTGTCGGTAGCGCGGGAACAGCTACGGCCGGGACTGGTGCTGTTGGGCAACGTGGCGCATGCGCTGCACCCGGTCGCGGGCCAGGGTTTAAACCTGGCCCTGCGGGATACCGCAAAGCTGGTGGAAACTTTGTGTGCGGCGGCAGCAGCGGGTGCTGGCCTGGGCTCGATGGATGTACTGCAACAATACCTTTGCAAACAAGAGCGGGATCAAGAGCGGACAATAATGTTCACGGACACGATTACCCGCCTGTTTTCCAGTAACAAGCCGGGCAATATCCTGGCGAGAAAATTTGGCTTGATCGCTCTCGAGTTACTGCCGTCAATCAAACGCGGGTTTACAGAACGGGCAATGGGGATTACCAGCAAATAAATCGGGCTTCTCTTATTTCTATTGCTTCTCTTACTTGTCTTGTTTCTCTTACTTCACTGCTTCGCGCAGAGCTTCTATGCGATTTCGATTGGCGCCGAGGTCGCTGTAACCCAGCCTGGATGCCGAGCGCACATGGGTTAATCCGCTCGCCTGGTTATGCAGAAACTCCACATCGTCCACGTAACCCATGATGCTGCTGGTGAATTCGGCATACAGATAATCATCGTTAGCATTGACGATATTGGCTTGATCCAGTTGTAGCAGAGATTGTTCAATCTTCTCAAGGCTGGCAGCGATTGGGTCTATCGAATGCTCTGCATCAGATGCATAGCTGGACACGCAATTCGGCGACTCGGGGCAGGGCGTCAGCCTGCCATTTACAACACCAATATTTTGGGGCGGTTCACCGGCGCAGGCGGCGAGAAATGGAAGGATAGAGAGCAGGGACCTATTCATAAAAGTTTCTCATTCATAAACGTATCTCAAAATAGTTGCTTGTGGCGAGGATCAGGCTATCGCTTCAAGCGACAACGGTCATTACCAGCCACTGCGCTATGAGTGCGGGCTTGGTTTTGCCGTCAATGTCGATGGTGACATTATGCTTCATTAAATAGTGATTTGGTTTCTTTTCCTCGGCGCTGACAAGTTCGAACCTGGCCCGTATTTTATCGCCGACTTTGACCGGATTTAGGAATCGCACTTTATCCAGACCGTAGTTGATGCCCATGACGGCATTCTCCAGTTTAATACTGCCGTTCATGGAGCTAAGCATACTCATCAGGGAAAGGGTAAGAAATCCGTGTGCGATAGTTGTACCGAAGGCTGTTTCCGCAGCACGCTCCGGGTCCACATGAATGTATTGGTGATCGCCGGTGGCGTCGGCGAATTTGTTAATGCGATCCTGGTCGATTTCGATCCATTCGGTGACACCCACTTCCTGACCAATATAATTTTCTAATTGCTCAGCGCTAACAGTATTAGTCATCTTTCACTCCTCTTCGAATCAGGCGCTGGCGTTTTGGCCATGGCAGCACTCGAATGTTTTGTTATGCCCTCATCGCCTGCCAAATCCCGGCTGAACGATGGGCTCATTTTGCGCAGGAGTCTAGCAGTTTATTTAAGTCCAGGACTGGCAGGACGTTGAAAAAATCTTAGCCGGCACTATGACGGCGTTAAAATCCGGCGCAAAATGCGCATTTACAGTTTGTAAACTCCACGTTTTCGCTAAATTTTGCCTTCTCTAGCACTCGCCCGAAAGCTTCTCAACAAGCTGCTAGGGATATAAAGATACTGCACTTATAATGACAAGCCATGGCAGCAGCGGACTCTATAGATTTCGATGTCATCATTGTTGGTGGTGGAATGGTGGGGGCGAGCGTTGCCTGTTTATTAGAGAACACTCCGTTACGGGCTGCCCTGGTAGACCAGGCCGCTTTCGATGCGCACGCCATACCGTTTCTGCAACGGCAAACAGCTGCTGCCGACCTCAAGACAGACCAGCCAAACTTTGACCCTCGCGTGAGCGCAATCACCGCAGCTTCAAAAAACCTGTTTACCCAGATGGGCATCTGGGCTGAGATTGAACACAGGCGCTGCTGTGGATATCAGCACATGGAAGTTTGGGACGCGGATGGCACCGGTCTGGTGCATTTTTCAGCTGCTGACATCAACCAGGCAGAACTGGGAACGATCGTCGAAAATTCACTGATATTAGCAGCGCTCTACGACAAGCTCGCGAATTCACCCAATATAGAAATCCTGGCTCCGCTGGCGGTGGTTTCCCTGGATATTCTTGAGCAGGTCGGCGAGTCCGTGGTGCAATTGCAGATGGATCAAGGGCGCGCGCTAACAGCAAAACTCATCATTGCCGCCGATGGTGCCAATTCAAAAATTCGGCAACTGGCAAACTTTGCTACCAAGCAGTGGGACTACAATCATCACGCGCTGGTTACCACGGTAAGAACGGCCAGTGCTCACCAGCATAGAGCTCTGCAACGATTCATGGATACCGGGCCATTGGCATTCCTGCCATTAAGCACAGATTCAAATTCCAGCGATCAACACTACTGCTCGATCGTCTGGTCCATGCTGCCAGAAAAAGCCGAGGCAATGATGGCATTGAATGATGCCGACTTCCGCAGCCAACTGGCTGCCGCTATCGAAAATAAATTGGGAGAGATTGAGTGGAGCGCGCCACGATTTTCTTTCCCTCTCAGGCAGAGACACGCCATCGATTATGTACAGGGGAATATCGTCCTGGTGGGTGACGCGGCTCACTCAATTCACCCACTGGCCGGGCAGGGGGTCAATCTTGGTTTACTGGACGCGGCGGCATTGGTGCAGCAATTGTTCGGCGCTATGGAGGCCGGCAGAAAAATTTCTGATCCTATAATCTTGCAGCGCTATCAACGCAGGCGCCGAGGGCACAACCTCGGCATGATGTGGTTGATGGAAGGCTTCAAGCACCTGTTCGCGGAGCAGGCGCTGCCTGTCAGGTGGTTAAGAAATTCTGGCATGAATGCGGTGGACAGCGTACCGGCGCTAAAAAACTTGCTGGCGCGGCGCGCCATGGGAATGGATTGGTAGCATCGGGCACGCCGATTCTGGCCTTAAGGAACCTCTGATTAATAATTCAAAGGCTCCTTAATATTGAAAGTTGTAGCGCAGTTGTAACTGCAAGACAACATTATTTCTGAAGTCATACAGGATTGAATCCGCTGCGCTGTGATAGTCCACCCAGAGCATGCCAAGCTCAAGATTGTCCGACCAATGGTAATCAATTGAGAGACGAGCGAACCGACTTTAGCTGCCCGGTTCATTCCAAACCGCAAGCATCTCGAGTCGATCATTCAGAGCGGTCCAGTAAAGCCTGGCGCCGAAACCACTCTGGTCTTTGTCGGCGGCCATGAATTCATCGTGATCGCGCTGTGGACGTTATCCAGCTCAAAGCTAAGCAATAAATTTCTGAAACCACTGTATTCAATTCCCAGCACCGAGAGAATCTGATCTTTCTGGTCCCAGCCATTGATTTGTCTAAAAAACGAATCCCTGCGCGGACGTACCGCCTTGTCAAAATGCGCTGCCAATTCGCCGAAGATTAACCAGGAGTTTTGTGTCCAATTAGCAGCAAAGCCGACAGCTCGCATTCGATTCTGGGAAAAAACCAGCTGCGGGCTTAGCGAATCTGCGGCGAAAATTTGCTCAACGCCGAGGGCATTGTCATTGAACTCGCCGGCTACAAACTGCAGATCTCCCTGCTCGTAGTGCGTCGAAGCCCGCAGGAATACTTCGGCATCTTGCTTCGGGTCACGTCGCGACAAACCTGCTGCGGAATCTCTCAGGCTAATGAGTTGATCAAATTCATCGGCTTTGGGTCCAATATCGTTCCGACCGGCGTCATAGGACAGCACTCCATCGAATACCCAGTCTGCTACCGAGTAGCTCGCCAGGATCGCCGGCACCTGCAGTCGAATGTCTTCGAGATCCTGTTGGCCAAAGGTGAATTGGTCTTCGGTATTGATCAAATCAGTAACCCGTAAATATTCTGCCATGCCCCAGGCTAGAATTTGATTGCCGATCTTCAGGTAGAAGCCATTGTCGAACTGACTTTCCAGGTAAAAATCTTTGACTTCAACCCGGTTACGAAATTTCTCGCGTTCGTCCTTGCTGAAGTCAATGTCATTGCTTACGCTATAAATTGCATCATGGTAAAGCTTGCCACTAATACGCAGATTAAGCTTACTGCTAATACGGGTATCAAGTTGAGCGAATACACTGGTTTCAACTTTGTTCAGCTCGCTCTCCTGCCGGCTAAACAATCCACCTGGAGCTTCGAGTCCATAAGAGACTTTTTCGGTAATCCAGCCAATCAGAGAGTAGCTGTTGTCGCTTGCGTTGGCGCTGGAGTCCAGATCAATGTTGATGCTGTTAAAAAAATCATCTTGTGCATGGCTCGGAGTGAGATAGCCGGCAATGGAGATT
>Ga0115002_10000086_pt1 | contig 120863 bp, 96 predicted proteins | sample ArcticOcean_MG_C_8_FD_89576 | JGI IMG/M metagenome (GOLD analysis project Ga0115002, IMG submission 89576) | Marine microbial communities from western Arctic Ocean - ArcticOcean_MG_CB11_86 | ecosystem: Environmental > Aquatic > Marine > Oceanic | place: Arctic Ocean: Canada Basin | collected... | reverse complement strand
GGTACGGGGCACGGTCACCGTCGAGATCGTCAAACGACTGTTACCCAAGGCCAATCTCCTGTTGCTCGACAACTACACCGACCGAGACCGGGCCCTGGCCCAGGGTCGCGCGGACGCGTCGGTGGACGGGATCGACACCCTGGCGTTCCGGCTCTCTCTGGCGTTTTCGAATGTCGACTGGCATTGGTTCGCCACGCCCGGCCTCCGACCTCCCGACTACTCCGGGTTCGGGGTCGCCAAGGGTAACGACACGCTCCGAGACTGGCTAAACATCGCCGTCTACGAAATGCACGAGTCCGGCTTCATTACGACTCGCTGGCAGGAGTGGTTCGGAGCGCCAATGGCCACCCCAGTACCGGTCACTCCGTTCTTCTAGTGGACTGACGTGGCCTACACACTGCAATGGGGACAGGTCGTCGGCTTCACGGGCTACCTGATCGGAGGAGCTTGGCTTGCTCTCCAGATAGCGTTTCTCGCCTTCGTCGGTGGCATAGCCATCGCCACCATCAATGCGACCGTTCTGTCCTATAGCAAGAACCGAGTGTTGCGCGCTGTGGTGAGCAGTTACGTCGCCTTCTTCATGAACACACCGGTCCTGGTCCAGATATTCTTCTTGTTCTTCGCCCTGCCGGAAATGGGTGTGTTTCTGTCCTCCTACCAGGCAGTGCTGCTGGGATTGACGCTTAATGTCAGCGGGTACCTAACGGAAACCCTGCGTGCCGGCTTCCAGTCTGTTAGCAAGGCGGAGATCGAGGCGGCGGAAACGCTCGGGATGAGCGTTACCCAAATGACGTGGTACGTCATTCTGCCCCATATCATTAGAGTGCTTTATCCGCCGCTGTCAAACCAATATATCCTGCTGACGATGACGACCTCCATCGCGTCGATCTTCGGTCTCGAGGAACTCACGGGCCGGGCCTACAACGTCAGCGCCGAGACCTTCCGCTCCTTCGAGGTCTTCTCGATGTCGGCGGTCCTCTACGTGGTGTTGACCTTCGTCGCCAGCGCCGTCCTGTGGCTCATCGGACGCTATGTGTTCCGCGTCAAGGCGAGGCTCGTCTGATGGGTGGGTCCCTCCTAGAGCAGCTGCCACTCTTCCTGTCGTATTCCAATATCGCGTTTCTGGCCCAGGCCCTTGGCGTGACCGTGGCCCTGTCGATCGTCGGCTGCGTCATCGGGTACTCCGTTGGCGCGCTGCTTGCCTTCATTCGTAACCGCCATGTGGTCGACTTGTGGCCCGCGCGCGTACTGTCCGTCGGGTTCAGCGAGACCTTCCGGCGGGTGCCCTTCCTGATCAAGCTGATGGTGGTTTTTTTCGCCTTTGAGGTCGTCGGTCTCAGCGTCTCCATGTTCACCGTCACGGCGACCACGGTTGCGCTGGCCGCGGCGGCCTTCTCAGCGGAGATTATGCGCGCTGGGCTCGAGGCATTGCCCGAAGGTCAGTGGGACGCGTCGGAATCCATGAACATGGGCGGTGTCATGAGCCTCCGGCTCTGGGCGTTGCCGCAGTCGTGGAGGGTCATTCTGCCGCCGGCACTCAGCTTCACGGTCGGCCTTATCAAGTCCACGTCGATCGCCTCGCAAATCTCCGTTTTCGAGTTGACCTACGCCGCGAAGGTTTTGGACCAGAAGGGGTTCTCGCCCGTGCTTAGCTTCGGGTCACTGCTCGTTCTATATTTCATCATCTGCTACCCGCTCAACCTCTACGCACGAAGGCTAGAGAGGAAGCTGGAGCGGCCTCAGGGCGCTCCAGCGATGCTCGCCGAGGCCGGTGCTGTGTGACCTGTGTCTCGCGAAGACTATATCGACCAACCACCCAAAGCGACGTGACTAAATGACGACATCGACGAGTCCCGGGATGCAGTATCTGCGAGGTGCGATCGACTGCCATACGCATGTCTGCCCGCACATCAACGGCCGATCGATCAACGTGTTCGAGGCGACACGACAAGCGGCGGACGCCGGCATACGTGCCATCGGCCTGATGGATAACTTCGGCAACAGCTCGGGGTTCGCCGCCTTGGCCATGGCCGAACTCGGGTCACTGGGCGTCGACGTGTTTGGCGGGATCATCATGCAGCCGATGGCTGGCGGGGTCACGGTTGAGGCCGCACGCACGGCGCTGAAGTACGGGTACGGACCGGGAACGGGCGCTCGCTTCGTCTCATTGCCAACCCATCACACGCGGTATGTTGCCGAGCGTGAGGGCCGAAGTCCCGCGTACCTCGAGACCACGTTCTCGGTGCCGAAGTCGGGCAAGGTGCCGGACGTGGTGCTGGAGATCATGGATCTGGTGGCCGAGGCCGATGCGGTATTCGATTGCGGTCATGTCGCCGGGCACGAAGCTGTCGGGTTGGTCGAGGAAGGGAAGCGGAGAGGGCTCAAGCGACTGCGGACCCATGCGGCACGCTATGCCGAAGATGAGATCAAGGCCATCGTCGATGCCGGTGCGTATGCCGAGTTCTCGTTCTTCATCCTGACGCATGCGACGCAGGTGGGTCTGACCCACGTGGACAAGGAAAAGCACCGCGCGAAGGGCATGACCATCGACGAGATGGCGCCGAGGATTCGGGCCGCGACCCCCGAAAGGGCCATTGTCTCGAGCGACGCGGGTATCTTCCTGCTGCCGCCGCCGGTCGAGGCGTTTCGGGAGTACATGTTGCTCTTGGAGAGCGCCGGTTTCAGTGAAGGGGAGATCCGCATGATGAATTCTACCAATCCCGGAGAGCTGTTCCGGATCCCTGCCGCGCCGGCCCAATTAGCCTAGTGCACGGCCCCCGACCCCCAACCCCTAAACCCGACCTATGAACCACTTAGAAACCGACGGCCTAACCGCGAGCTACGACGGGAAGGAACTGGTCCTCGATGACGTCAGCATTCAGGTCGGGAAGGGAGAGATCGTCAGCGTGATCGGCCCCTCGGGCTCCGGCAAGAGCTCGTTGTTGAGGAGCCTCATGGGGCTCCTAGTGCCGAAGTCCGGCGAGGTGATGCTGGACGGGGAGAAGATCGACTACGGGAACAAGAAGAGCGTGAAGGCGCTCCGGGAGCGGCTGGCCATCGTCTTTCAGCAATACAACCTGTTTCAGAACATGGATGCGCTGCGCAATGTGACCGTCGCGCCGGTCAAGATACGTAAGCGCGACGCCCGCGAGGTCGCGGAGGAATCTACCGCTCTTCTACAGAAGGTGGGTCTCGGCGACAAGCTGCACGCGTATCCAGACGAGCTGTCAGGCGGCCAGCAGCAACGGGTGGCGATCGCTCGGGCCCTGGCGCTCAAGCCGGATATCCTGCTGCTGGACGAGGTGACGTCGGCGCTCGATCCTGAGCTGGTCAGTGAGGTGCTCGACGCGATCCGCATCTTGGCCGCCGACGGGATGACCATGCTGATCGTCTCTCACGAGATGGGATTGGTCCGTGAGATTTCCACAAAGGTCGTCATGATGGATCGAGGCAAGGTGATCGAGGAAGGCTCCGCGGACCGGATCTTCGACAACCCTCAGACGCGGCGGTGCCAGGAGTTCGTCGGCAAGATTCTCAGCCACTGACTCGAAGACTCCGACTGGGGTCGCCGCGCGGACACTGCGTTTGCTGCGCTCACTCCGCGTCGTGAGTCCGTGAGCCCGTTATCGGACAATCCGAGACCTCAGCGGTAGATTGATCGATGATATGTCAGCCCCAATGGACATGACCAACGCCGAAGCGCTACTGAAAGAAGCGAAACAGATCCTGGATCGACTCGGACTGGTCTTCTTCTTGCGCCACGGCACATGTCTGGGCGCTGTGAGGGATCGCGCCTTCATCGAATGGGACGATGACCTGGACATCGGTTCCGTGATCGGCCTGCACGGTCTCACCGAAGGACTAGTGCGTAGTGCAGCTGACGTGTTCAAGGAGCACGGGTTCGACACGAGAATCGAAGAGAGCGAACTCAATCTGAGCGTTGATTTGGAGAAATCCGGCACCAGGATGGACTGGACCTGCTATCGAATCATTGACGACAGCATTTACCAGTGGCCGGTCATTCAAATCCCGGTGAGCCTTCATGTGGACCTGAAAGAGATCGATTTCCTCGGCGAGAAATTCTTGGTGCCGAATCCGCCCGAAGAATACCTTCGGCTCAAGTACGGTCCGGAATGGATGATCCCAAAGAGAGCGGGCGGGTTCGAACAGGACGTCCTGGATCTCATGGCCAAGACCACACTTCCCGCTGCATCCGATGGGATCATGGGCCTGGCTAACAAACTTGAACCTCAACGGCACACTGGCAGTCTGAGAGTCATCGATCTCAAGGGTCGCCCGGTTGAGGGGGCCGAGGTCTTGCTAGCCGCCACGACTGTTCTAACAGGGCTGGACCGGTCAAGAACCAATTCACATGGCTATGTCTACTTCAGGCTGCCGGGGGAAGCTGGATACGTGGTCGCCGTCCAATATGGAGATCATAAGGAGATCCTCTATATCGAACAGCTCACACCTGGTGTTGACTACGTCTACACACCGGATCCCCAGAATCCTTCGGGTAGAGCGAACGCCCTGATTGCTGGACAGGTCTGACATGGCTTCGATCAATAACGCATAGATCTAGACGAGGAGAACCTGAAATCACACGCGTGTACGTCGATATGGTGGCCGATCTGTTCCATTACGGTCACGTGAACTTCCTCCGACAGGCCAGAAGACAGGGTGACTACCTCTTGGTGGGTGTTCACTCCGATGAAACGGTGATGAGCTACAAGCGCCGCCCGATACTTTCCATGGATGAGCGCGTGGCTTCGGTCGAGGGATGTCGCTACGTCGATGAAGTGGTATCCAACGCACCCCTCACGATCGACCGTGCCTGGATCGAACAGAACAAGATCGACCTGGTCCTGCACGGAGATGACTTTTCCAGCGAGATGGAAGAGCTCTTCTATAAGACTCCGATCGAGATGGGCATTTACCGCTCGGTAGGCTACACACTTGGGATTTCCACGAGCGAGATCATCAACAGGATCCGGGCAGTGTTCGGGTCAACAGGTGCGTAGACGGGCGTTGGTGCATGGCTCGGAACTGATGACAGATCCCCCGCCCCCCGAGCCGGGATTACACCACTCAGTGGTACTGTCAACTCGATGCGACCGGAGCGGCGCTGGGACAGCAGGGGACCGGGAATGCTCGGGCAGCCGTGGCCGCACTCCATTATTTGAAGGAGAACTCCTAGCGAAGAGGGGAATCATCGTCCCTTACGAGACGGCCTCCTCTACATCACCCCGGATGAAGTGCAGCGGATGACCATGTCGCCGTCCGAAATCGAGATCAAACTCGGGCTGGACGAGGCCGATGACGACGAGGCCATACGCCGAGAAGCCGCACGTCGGATCGGCGTGAGCCCGACCGACCTCGTCGGGCTCACGCTCCGGAAACGGTCCATCGACGCGCGACGCGGTCGGGTCGTGTTCCGGCTCCTCCTCGAGCTGGACCCGGAGCTGCGGGAGCTGGGCACGCCCCAACCCGTCGACGTGGATCGTCTCGGCCGGGTCATCGTCGTCGGAGATGGGCCCGCAGGATTGTTCTGTGCCTACGAACTGGCCCGCCGCGGTATCGGTTGCACGGTCGTGGACCGTGGTAAAACGGTTCAGCCTCGCCGCCGCGACCTCCGGGGACTGAACCAGTTGGGTGTCGTCGACGCGGACAGCAACTATTGCTTTGGCGAGGGAGGAGCGGGCACGTACAGCGACGGCAAGCTCTACACGCGGTCTCACAAGCGCGGCGACTGCCGCGACGTGCTCGAGGTCCTGGCGCTGCACGGGGCGCCCGAGTCGATCCTGACCGACGCTCGCCCTCACATCGGCAGCAACAAGCTGCCCAAAGTCGTCACCGCGATCCGGGAGCGACTGGAACGGCACGGGGTGACGTTCCGCTTCGAGGCCCGGGTGGTGGCGTTGCTGACCCTGGACCAGGGCGCGCGCCGTTCTGTGAGCGGGGTGCGGCTGGAGTCCGGCGAGGAGCTGGGTGCCGACGCGGTGGTGCTTGCCACCGGGCATTCGGCCCGCGACGTCTTTCACATGCTCCTCGACGCCGGCGTCTCTCTCGAGCCTAAGGCGTTCGCGCTCGGGGTTCGCATCGAACACCCTCAGCCCTTCATCAATCGCGTCCAGTACGGCCGATCCGCCGAGCACCCGAAACTGCCCAACGCGGCCTACAAAATGGCGTTCACCGAGTCGGGTCGGGGCGTCTTCAGCTTCTGTATGTGCCCTGGCGGCTTCATCGTCCCCGCGTCCACGAGCCCGGGCGAACTCGTCCTCAACGGCATGAGCCTCTCCCGTCGCGACTCGCCCTACGCCAACTCGGGGCTGGTGATTGGCATCGAAGTGGAGGATACGCTCAAAGCCGGCTTCAGCGGGCCGCTGGCGGGCTTGGACCTACAGCGTCGCATTGAAGAGGCGGCGTGGAAGGCGGGAGGCGGTGGCCTGCGGGCTCCGGCCACCCGAGCCACCGACTTCGTGGCCGGGCGGGCTTCGACCACCGTGCCCGCGACGAGCTACCAGCCGGGGCTGGCCGCCGGGAACGTCGGAGACGTGCTTGATCTGGTCGGAATCGGGCTCGCGGAACGGATGCGCCGCGCGCTCAACGTCTTCAACAAGCGCATGCGCGGTTACGTGAGCGAGGAAGCAGTCCTCGTCGGTGTCGAGTCACGAACGAGCTCGCCGGTGCGCGTGCCCAGAGATAAGGAGCGCCTTACGAGCCCCGATCTCGAGGGACTCTACCCGTGCGGCGAGGGAGCCGGGTACGCGGGTGGCATCATGAGCGCCGCGATGGACGGCATTGCCGTTGCGCGTGCGCTTGCCGAGAATCAGGCAGGTTCTCAGGTGTGACACGCATTCTTCGATTGAGTATCGTGCCTTCTCGTTACCTCTGATTTTCGACCAAGGTGCGCTTGAGGTGATCCACCCCTACCACGTCATGCTCAAACCCCGGGGTGCGATCTGCGACCTGGACTGTGAGTACTGCTACTACCTGAAGAAGGAGGAGCTGTACCCCGGTTCGAGTTTCCGCATGGGCGACGACGTGTTGAAGGCGTTCACCAAACAGTACATCGAGAGCCAGCACACCCCGGAGATCGTCTTCGGATGGCAGGGGGGGGAGCCCACGCTCGTGGGGCTCGACTTCTACCGGCGAGCGATCGAGCACCAGCGGAGTTATGCGAAGCCTGGCGTGCGCATCTTGAACACGCTCCAGACGAACGGCGTCAGCCTCGACGACGCTTGGTGCACGTTTTTCCGCGAGAACGGCTTCCTGATCGGGATCAGCCTAGACGGTCCGGCCCTACTCCACGATGCGTATCGCGTGGACAAGGGTGGAAAGGCGACACACGGAAGGGTGATGGCGGGCCTAGACCTGCTGAACAAGCACGGGGTGGAGTACAACGTGCTCACCACGGTGCACGCCGCAAACGCCGATCATCCCTTGGAGGTCTACCGGTACCTGCGGGATGAGGTGGGTTCGACGTTCATGCAGTTCATCCCGATCGTCGAGCGGGAAGGCGAGAGTGGTGCGACGGATCACTCCGTTACCGGCAGAGGCTACGGTGACTTCCTGGTCACGATCTTCGACGAGTGGGTCAGTCGGGACGTCGGGAAAGTCTTCGTGCAGATGTTCGACGTGGCGCTATCTGCTTGGGCTGGGCGGGGAGCGGGACTGTGTATCTTCGAGGAGACGTGTGGACAGGCTCTGGCCATGGAGCACACCGGCGATCTCTACTCGTGCGACCACTTCGTCGAGCCCGAGCATCTCGTTGGGAACGTGCTTCGAACCGAGCTCCCTGTTCTCGTCGACGGTGCGAAGCAACGCGCCTTCGGCGCTGCCAAGAAGGACACCCTGCCGCGCTACTGTCTCGACTGCGAGGTACGTGGGGTGTGCAACGGCGGCTGTCCGAAGAACCGCTTTATCAAGACGCCTGAGGGCGACGACGGGTTGAACTACCTGTGCGAAGGCTACCGCACTTTCTTCAATCACATCGACCCGGCGATGAAATACATGGTCCAGGCGCTGCGACACCGTGCGCCGCCCGCCGGAATCATGCGGGTTATTGCCGAGGGGGCCAATGCAGAGTTGATCAAGGCCTACGGAGCCGGAACGAAGGCCGCTCAATCTCACAGCCGCACAAGTCCCGAAAACCTGAGGAAATCGAAATGAAGCTACGGTCCATACCGTCCTGCGTAATCCTCTTGCTGGCGATGATCGGGTGCGCCGACACGGATCCCGCTCAAATGTCTGAGGCCGATCTCCGCGCCACCGCCGAGGTCATTCACGGTGCGGTGATCACCATCGACAGTCACGACGACATCCCGTTCGACTTCGCAACCGAATCCGTTGATCCGCTGAACGCTGCTCGTCAGGTAAATCTCGAAAAGATGCATGCAGGTGGACTCGACGTAGGGTTCTTTATCGTCTTTGTGGGTCAGACCGAACGGACGCCGGAGAACTACGCGCAAGCAAAAACCGATGCGATGACGAAGTTCGATGCGATCCACCGCATGACGGACGAGATGTATCCGGATCTCATCGAGTTGGCCTACTCCGCTGACGACGTCGAACGCATCCGCTCTTCCGGCAAGCTCGTCGCCGCCATCGGAATCGAGAACGGATACGTCATCGGTAATGATCTCTCGCTCCTCCAGCGCTACCACGAACTCGGTGCCCGCTACATCACGCTGTCTCACGGTGGACACAACGACATCTCCGACTCCTCACGTCCGCGCTCCGAGTTCGGGGACGAAGAATCTGAGCATGACGGGATCAGCGCGTTTGGAGAAGAAGTCATCGCCGAGATGAATCGGCTTGGCATCATGGTCGATGTCTCTCACGTCTCGAAAGCCGCAGCGCTCGACGCGATACGACTTTCCCGCGCCCCTGTTATCGCATCCCACTCCAACACACGCACCGTCTCCGACCATTTTCGCAACATGGACGACGAGACATTGCTCGCGCTGAAGGAATCCGGCGGAGTCATGCAGGCCACGGCCCTTGCCGCGTTCGTCAAGAACCTGACGCCGGAGCAACAAGCGGCGACCTCTGAGCTATTCGCGGAGTTTGGGCTGCAGCGGCTTGGAGACGCGGCCCCGCTCTCCGCTGAGGAGCGAGGCCAGATCATGACCCGCCTCCGTGAGATCGGCTATGCCGACGTCGGTGATTTCATCGATCATGTGGACCACGCGGTCGACCTGATCGGCATCGATCACGTGGGGCTGAGTTCAGACTTCGACGGTGGCGGTGGCATTGTCGATTGGTTCGACGCCGGCGAGACGTTCAATGTCACGCTGGAGCTTGTGCGCAGAGGCTACACCAAGGACGACATCGAAAAACTGTGGGGCGTCAACCTGCTACGAGTCTGGCGCGAGGTCGAGGAGGTCGCCGCCGGGTCGTCCGGCTAGCCGCAGGGCCCGTCCCCGGGTGCGTCACCCGCGAGGGCGACAGAAACTTATTTCCGTGTCCCTCGATATCTGCCTGTCTAACGCTTGCAAATCCCCGTCCTGCTGCGTGAACACACGGAAGAAATCAGCCTGATACTGGTCTGCCCTTACCACATGCGGGCAGTCCTTGATTCTCATGCCGATGAGCACGTGCTCTGACGTCGTGATCGGCGGGAAATTGTAGAGGTAATACTGGGAATAATCTTCGAACCCCGAATACGCGAGTCCGAGGTTTTCGGCCCAACGTTGCAGCGTGCTTGTATTCGAGGGCGTGTTTTCGTCCCATGCAGAAAACGTACGCCCGTGTGGGGTCTCCCGGAATCCGTCTACGACCCTCGGCGGTTGAAAGTTGGCGATTTCCAGGAAATCCATACCCTGTTTCCCGGTTTCTTGCCCATTGAACCATAGCCCCCCATCGAGCTCGCCCTGGATGTGAAACACAGATGGCAGGGTGCTGGGTGTGTTCTCTTTGAAATCGACAATTCCCTGCCGAAACCCCGGGCCGCCGGTCGTGGAAATGGCCTTGAACGCATAGGTGTCATTCAAGCCGGCATCCGTCAGGTCGGGCGGGCCACCCAACACGTACGAGAGCAGGAAGATCGCGCCTGAGGAATGGCCGACCCCGAAGATGTTGTCCGGATCGATGTTGATCTCCGACGACGCCAGTAAGGCTTCGAGCACCGCATCGAGGAATGCGAAGTCATCCCGCTGTTCCTCGAACCCTTCATGCCAGAACCACATGCCGCGCGCTCCCCCATCCTCGACCTCTTGGGGGACCTCCGGCTTCTTCTCGGAAAAGGCGGACATTTTTACGACGATGAAATCATCTTTATACGGTTCCAACCTCGGGGCCCAATCCAAGAAGCTCAAAACGGCTTCGTCGTCGACGGTGGGACGACACATGCAGCCGTGGAAGAACAGAGCCACCGGATACGCTTGTTCTTTGTCGTATACCGTGGGAAACGTGACGGAGAAATGTCGATCGGAGCTGTTGATGTTGATCGTGCCACGATTCGTCTGGTCCACGTCCAAACTCGCAAATACCAGCTCCGCGGCGTCGGCTTGCGACGATAAAGCCGGAGACGGGGTCCCGGCATCCCGACTCTCGTCGGGGGACGACTGAGTGCACGCCGGAAGCATTATGGAACCGGCAAGCAGAAGAAGGACAGCCGCTTTGGTTCGAACTCGTAGCTTCATGTTTCTCTCTCCCAAGTATTCAATGACGTGTGCCGGGGCGACGCTCACTGCGCTTCGCGTAATACGTCCAGCATGATGTCGATGCCCGCGTTGAGGTACGACCGTGGAATCGTGAGGGACGGCATCAGCCGGAGGACACTTCCGTACCGTCCGCACGGCACCATGATCACCCCTCGCTTCAGCATCCCCTCCACGATGGCTCCGGTCTTGTCGAAACTGAGTGGCTCACCGGTCTCTCGATTCGCCACGAGCTCAACGCCGATCATGAGTCCACGACCACGCACGTCACCGATGATCTCCAGCTCTTCGGCCGCATTCTTCAGCCGCAGCATGGCCTCTTCACCCACAACGGCCGCTCGCTCAGACAGCCCGTCGCGCTCGATGATGTCGAGGTTGGTCAAACACACCTCGGCGGAGAGGGCGTTACCCGCAAACGTCTGCGGTTGGGAGTGGGGGTCGAGTTGTTGGGCCAGATCCCGGCGCATCAGGAGGCCGGCCATCGGAAGGTCTCCGCCCATCCCCTTGCCGAAGGTCATCATGTCGGGCTGCACCCCGGCGTGCTCGATCGACCACATCTTGCCGGTGCGGCCTGCTCCCGCCTGTACCTCATCGGCAATGAACAGGGCACCATGCTTCTCGCAGGCGGCTTTGACCGTCTGGAGGAATTCCGGATCCGGAGGCACATAACCGCCTTCACCTTGGAGCGGTTCAATGATGACTGCAGCGACGTCGTCCGCTGCGGTGTATGGCGTATTCAGAACGTGATCTACGTAACCGGCGCATGCCATGTCGCAGCTGCTGCGTTCGAGTCCAAACGGACATCGGTAGCAGTACTGATACGGCAGGTGGATCACGCCGGCCATGAACGGCCCGTACCCCGCTCGGTACTGATCGCCGGTGGTGAGTGAGTTCGCGGCCCGCCACGTTCCGTGGTAGGCGCCATGAAAGGCCACGATCTGGTGTCTCCCGGTCACCCTCTTCGCAAACTTGACGGCACTCTCGATCGCGCCGCTGCCACTCTGCGTGAAGTACGCAGTGCAGTTGTCACGAAGTCCGGGGGGCGCCACCGCTGCGAGTCGCTTGGCGAGTTCGCCGCGTTTGGTATTGCTGATGTCGGAGCCGTGCATGAGCACCTTGGACTGACGCTCGATCGCGGCGAGTACGTCGGGATGGGCCCGCCCGACGCTGTTGACCGCGACTCCGGCCGTCATGTCGAGATAGAGGTTCCCGTCGGGATCCAAGACTGTCACACCCTTGCCGGTGTCGAACACCAGTGGGAACTGCCCGCCTCCGCGCGTCATGGACTCGTAGCCTGGCGCCTCTTCGAGGAGGACTGCGCTCTTCGGCCCCGGGATGGAATCCGTGACAATCTTGGGAGCACCGGGAAGGGACAGTGCCTCGAGTTCTTGTTCTGAGATCATTCCAACTCCTCTTGGTTCTTCGTTCTCAACACCGTCTCGTCAGAGCTCCATGAGGTCTTCGCCCAACACGACCTCTCCGCAGAAATCCCGCTTTGCCTCCTGTGTCCAGACTTCCGCACTGGGCCCGCCGTCGCTGGGGACTAGGTGCGTGAGCACGAGCGTCCCAACTCCTGCAGCCTGCGCCACCCGTCCCACGTCCGCTGTAGTCGTGTGCGAGTTGACGAGGTGCGAGCGAAGGCCCTCGGGGGCACCGGCGGCCTCGACCAACGCATCGATGCTCGGCAGGTGCATCACCTCGTGCACGAGGATGTCGGCGCCCTGAGCCATGGCGATCAGGTCGTCGTTCGGCGTGGTATCGCCGGAAAACACATACGAGCGATCATGCGCATCGATCCGGTAGGCGTGGGCGAGCATCGGAGGGTGATCCACAACGCACGTTGTTATGCGAACGTTCTCGTCTTTGTAGACGGCACCTTCACCGGCCAGTTCCTGCACGTCGATGAGTGTGTGCGGAGGCGGCCGACCCTCGTCGTCGATGCGCGTTTGTATGTCCACTTCTGCAAAGTCGAGGTAGGAGTCGACCATCTTGCGAAGGGGTTTAGGGCCCACAACACGAACCGGAGTCGTCAGGCCCGTTCCCCAGGCAAGGAGCAACACGGTTCCTACATCGGCCACATGGTCCGAGTGGTGGTGCGTGACGGCGACCACGCGAAGCCGATCGATGTCGAGACCCGCACGCACCAACTGACGGCCCACTCCATTGCCGGCATCGACAAGGTAGAGATCACCGTTCACCACGACCGCAAAACCGGGGGCCGACCGCTCAACCTTCGGCGTGGGCCCTCCGGCCGTTCCCAGCAGCACAAGCCGACTGGCTTGCTCACTCACGAGAGATTCGCCTCCGTGCAAACATGGCGCATTACGCCTCACCATAAGCTACACGGTCGATGATGCTCCACAGTCGGTCGACGTCCTCGGCGGTCGTCGCCGTGGAACCGACCGACACGCGGATGAAGCGTTCGGAGCCGAGACTCGAACCCGTCAGATAAACGTTGGGCACCGAGTTGATCTCCTTGAGCATCCCGTCCGTGGCGTCGTTCCCTGAACGGTGACGGAAGCACACCAACCCGAAGGAGACCGGAGCGGTCAGGACTAGGTGATCATGCTGTTCGATCCTCGTAGCGACAGTCGCCGCGAGACGGATGTCTTCCCGGAGGTGGTGCCGGATCCCCTCGGCGCCATAGGAGCGCAGTACCCACCACAGCTTGAGTGCGCGGAACCGTCGGCCTAGGGGCACCTGCCAGTCTCGGTAGTCGATCACCTGACCGGACTCCGAAGCGGGATTCCTCAGATACGGTGGCGTAATGGACATGGCGTCGATCAGCGAAGCGCGGTCGGCGACCCAGAGCACATTGCAGTCGAAGTTCGTGAACATCCACTTGTGCGGATTGAAGGTGTAGCTGTCCGCCGAATCAGCGCCCTCTTGGAGGTGCCGGAGTTCCGGACAGACCATGGCGGATCCGCCATACGCCGCATCGACATGGTGCCACATGTTCTCACCACTCGCGATCTCCGAGATCGCGGCGATGGGGTCGATCGCGGCCGTCCCCGTCGTACCCAAGGCGCTCGTGACAATGAGTGGAACCAACCCCGAATCTCGATCGGCCGCGATTGCCGCTCGTAGCGCCTCCGGGTCGAGACCCCAATTTTCATCGACGTCGACCGCCCGGAAATGCTCGATGCCGGCGACTCGGGCCCCCTTCTCTGCGGAGGAGTGTGCCTGGCCCGAGGCATAGGAGACGAACTCAGGCCGACTTACCTGCCCGGTCATCGCACGTTCGCGGGCGACCACATGCACTAGGTGAGTTGAGTCCGAAGCCGTCGACTGGATGACGCCACCGCCGGGACCGGTCCGGTTTTGCCATTCGGCGGGCAGGCCAAGGAGGTCTGCCAACCAGTCGGTCATCCGACTCTCGATCTCGGTCGCAGCCGGGCTAGTGGACCAGAGCATCCCCTGCATCCCAAGGCCGGCGCTCACGAGCTCGCCCAAGATGGAGGGTCCCGAAGTGGTTGCGGGGAAGTATGCGAACCACCCCGGTGACTGCCAGTGGGTGACCCCGGGCATCACGACCTCGTCGAGATCGCGAATCAGGTCCTCGAACGGCTCGGGTTTCTCCGGGGCGGTCTCCGGAAGGGTCGCCGCGATGTCTCCCGGGCTGACGTCCGGCATCACCTGGCGTTCACCGACCGTCTCCATGTAGCCCGCCAGCCAGTCGATCAGGGCATGGCCATGACGCCGGAACTCCTCGGGGTCCATGTGATAGGACGGCGCCGACGCGCCTTGGTCGTCGGAGGTATCCCGACCGGGTGGGAGATCAGTCATCGATGCGCTGCGCTATCTCATTGTGATCTTTGTCGACACGGCTTTGAGATGCCTGCAGCAGCTCGCTCAACCGTTGACCGGGGGTGATCGTGACAGAACGAAGGGCTCCCGAGTATTCGAACGTCCCTCGGCGCGACCGCAGGTCCTGTGAGACGGGCGATCTCCGGTCGATCCCGACGTCGATCCCCTGGAAGGGCGTGACGCCGAAAAACAGGTCGAACTGTGCCGGGACCTCCCGCACCTCACCGTGGACTGTGATATGCACAGAACACACACCTTCGGGTTGAGCGACGAACGCGACGTCGATGTGATCGAGATCAGGACCGAGGGCACCCATATCGAAGTCATGCGTCCGACCGCCGTAGTTGTGACAGAAGTGCAGAAGGCCATCCTCGATGTACAACAGGTACCCACCACCCTGATCACCCTGTGCGATCAGAACACCGTCGTCGGCGGGCCGGTATTCATCACCGAAATCGACTCGCACGTTGAAGGAGCGCATTTGGACGAGAATCCGGGAACGGAACCGGTCCAGAGTAGGCGCGCTGGGCAGGATTTCGATGGGCCGGGACGCTCTACGACGCGAGGGCGAAATGGGATCCCTCAGGCCGCTGTCGTCCGTCAGGGGGAACACCTGCTTCTCCCACGCCGTCTCCTCCCACTCTGCCGCCATCGCGGCGGTGTGTTCGACCTCGGCGGAAGACAGGTCCGCGATCTGGGTCGGATCTATGGTGAGGTCGTATAACTCCCAGTCCTCGTCCAAGTAGCGGCCCACGCCGTCGTACCGCGCCACGATCTCCCAGCCGTCCTTGTAGAGGCCACGATTGCCATGCATCTGATAGAACTGCTTGCTGCGTCGGCTAACGGATTCGGGATCATGGATGGACTCGACGAAGCTGCGCCCATCGAGTTCGTCGAGTTTGGGGTCCTCTCCCTTCGCCAGAGCCATCATGGTGGGGAGCACGTCGGTCACGTGTAGGTATTGGCTACGCAAGGCGCCCGTGTCGGCGATGCCCGCTGGCCACGACATGATGGCGGGGACGGAATGTCCGCCCGCATGTGTCTGCCGCTTGAACAGCCGGAAGGGGGTGTTGCTCACCCGGGCCCACCCCCAGTTGTAGGCCGGCTTCGCATAAGGCGAGCCGATCAGATCGATGACGGAGTGGGCGAATTCGGGCGAGACTAGGCGCTTGTGCTCGTCGCTCTCGGGGAGCCCGGCGATCTCGGGTGCGCTGAAGTAGTAGGGTGATCCCGCTGTGCCTCCCTCCTGGCTCGCCCCGTTATCGGAGAGGAACAAGAAGACGGTGTTGTCCCACTGGCCCGTTTCGATAAGGTGATCGCGGAGCCGCCCGACACTCCGGTCGACGCTGGTCACCATCGCCGCATAGACCTCCATGTACCGCGCGTAGACCGACTGCTGCTCCTCCGTGAGGGAATCCCACTCCGGTATGTCGTAGCCCTCTTCCTCTCCGGACGGTAGCTGGGTTTCTGGAGCAACGATCCCAAGCAGCTTCTGTCGCTCGAAACGATCGAGGCGCGCCCGGTCCCAACCCATCGCATAACGTCCGCGGTGGGACTCGAGGTCGGACTCCGTGGCCTCTAGGGGGAAGTGGACTGCGGCGTGTGCGAAGTAGAGGAAGAACGGGCGTGACTGCTCGCCGACGTGGCGATCACGCAACATCCGCAACGCCTGGTCGGTGAGGTCGTCCGTCAGGTAGTAGCCCTCAGGGAACTCGTCGACGTGCTTGATCGAGTTGCCTTCGACGAGCTGGTGCGGGTCATGCTGGCTAGTGAAGCCATCGAGGATGCCATAGAACTCGTCGAAACCGTTCTGGAGCGGCCAATTCCGTCGCGGGGCATCGGCCGACATTTGCGCTTCCCGTGCGAGATGCCACTTCCCGACCATGAGTGTGGAGTACCCCTCGTCACGGAGTCGCTCCGCAATCGTCGGGCCGACCCCCAGTTCCATTCTGTAGTTCGGGTAGCCGGGATCGAAGTGGACGACATCGGAGTAGCCCGCGAGGTGGTGGTCGATGCCCGTCATGAGCGAGGCGCGAGTGGGGGAGCACAGCGGCGTGGCATGGAAGTTCGTGAACCGGAGGCCCTTGCCTGCGATGGCGTCGAGGTGGGGGGTGGGGATCTCCCCACCGAAGCAGCCCACGTCGGAATAGCCGAGATCGTCGGCCAGCATCACGATGATGTTGGGGCTTTCCGGCCTAGCCGAGGTCTCTTCCGGCCATGACGGAGTGGACTCGGAGAACGTCCGGCCGACCTCTCCGTCGAAGCCCTCGTAGGTTCGTCTCTGCTCTCCCGGCGAATCGGTCATCCGAGGACCCTCCGTAGGAATGCTCGTGAGCGCTCTTCCTTCGGGTTCACAAGCACTTCACCCGGAGGACCGTGCTCGATTATCCGCCCCTCGACCATGATCGCTACGGCGTCACATGAGCTGCGAGCGAACCCGATCTCGTGGGTAACCACCATCATCGTGATGCCGCGTCCGCTGAGCTCGATCATCGTGTCGAGAACTTCACCGACCAGCTCGGGGTCTAGCGAACTCGTTGGCTCGTCGAGAAGCATCACCTTCGGGTCCATGGCGAGGGCCCTGGCGATGCCGACGCGCTGTTGCTGGCCGCCGGAGAGTTCGCTGGGGTAGAAGTCGGCACGGTTCTCGAGAGCGACGGCTCGAAGGTGCTCCATGGCCATAGCCTTGGCCTCACCCTTGTCCATGCCTTTGACGTGCACCGGCCCAGACATGACGTTTTCGATGGCCGTCATATGAGGGAACAGGTTGAAAACTTGGAATACCATCCCGATATCTGCCCGACGCCGAGCGATCTCGCGGTGTCCGAGCTCGAAGAGCCGGTCGCCCTCCCTGCGATATCCCACCGCTTCGCCGTGCACTTTGATGGTCCCCGAGTCGATAGTCTCAAGATGATTGATGCAGCGCAGCAGGGTACTCTTCCCAGCACCTGAGGGACCGATCAGCCCGAGCGTAGTCTTGTCTTCCACGACGAGCGACGCATCGACGAGCACCTGAACATCGCCGTAGGCCTTCGAGACATTCGCGATCTCGACCGCCGCTACCATGCACGGACCTTCCCAAGGATCAGCCCGATAGGTGACTCGGACGAGTGGTCGCGGCGGTAGCCCCTCGAGAACCGACGTTCAACGAGTCGCTGTCCGGCGGTTGCGACCGCCACCATGGCCAAATACCAGATGGACGCAACGGTCAGCAGTTCAATCACCCGAAGATTGGTCGCGGCGATGTTCTGTGCCTTCGTTAGCAAGTCACCTCCGGCGATCACGAAGACGAGCGAGCTCGCCTTGAGCAAGGAGATGAACTCGTTGCCCGCCGGGGGGATGATCACACGCATCGCCTGCGGCAGCACCACGTGGGACGTCACCTGACGGCGCTGCATCCCCATGCTGAGCGCCGCCTCCCTTTGTCCGCGATCGACAGACATGAGCCCTGCTCGAACGTTTTCCGACATGTAGGCTGCCTGGTGGAGGCCCAATCCCAGGGCCCCGGCAACGAATGTGGTCATCACATCGTTGGTGTCGAGGGAGAACAGCGTGATGCTCGTGAACGGTATCGCGAGGGCGAGTCGCGGAAAAAACAGGGAGAGATTTCCCCAGACCAGAATCTGAACGAGCAACGGGACGGCCCGGAAGAACGCGACGTAGGCCCGGTTGACGACGGTGAGCACAGGATTGCTCGACGTAGCCATGAGGCCCAAGGTGACCCCGAGCACGGTCCCGAGGGCCATCGCGGAGGTCGCGATCGTGATCGTCACCCACACCCCGCCGAGGATCACCGGGTGGAATAGGTATTCGCCGATTACCGAGTGGTCGATGAGCGGGTTGGCGTAGATCGGCTGGACGATGAGGAAGAACAGCAGCAGGACTCCGGCGGCCGACGCCCAGCGCCCGTATCGTCGCGGTTCCGTGACGACGGGGACTCTGGATTCCGATCCCAACAGTTCCTGCGATTGGGCATCCGGATCGCGTGGTCCGGTGGGGCTCATGCAACCACTCGGCCGGGACTCGAGCCGTTACTCGCCACGTTGATTGGGATCGGGTCATACAACCCCTCCGGGTCCACACCGTACTTCTCCAGGATCTCTTGGGCCGTACCGTTGTCGACGAGTTCTTGCACTGCCGCTCGCACAGCGTCGCGGAGTTGGTCGTTGCCCTTTAGGAACCCAAACGCGTCGGGCTGCAGGGTGTAGGCCCCCCCCGGTGCCACCTCGAAGATGGTGCCGTCCTCGACGTTCGCAGCGAGGTGCTTCAACGCGGTTCCACCGCCGAAGGTCGCATCCGCCTGCCCAGAGCGAACCGCCAATTGTGCATTGAAGATCGCGGGGAACTGCTTGATCTCCATTGGATCGGCGCACGATTCGTTCGTCTCGGTCACCACACCCACTGCGATGGATCCGGCGAGAACGGCGACGGTGTGCCCGCAGAGCGACTCCAGGCTGTCGAAGCTGTTCGGGTTCCCGGCTCGCACCAGGATCCTGAGTCCATCTGCCAGGTAGTCCACGAAATCTAGGACTCTGTGGTGCGTCCTCTTGTCGCTGATCGTGAGGGTCATATGGATGGCCCCGCGCTGCAAGCCCGGGATCAGCGAAGTGAACGGCATCTCGAAGTACTCGATCCCGACTCCCAGTAGGTCGCCCACGGCTTGGGCGAGATCGGTCATATACCCGGTGCGGGTAACTGCGTCATCCATTAGGTACACGCCGGGGGGTACGGTTACCGGTCCACCCACCTTGATGACGCCCGCCTCTCGGATGTCGGCGGGGAGCTGTGCGTTCAACTCCGCACTCATCGTCTCTCTGGCGGATGGTGGTGCATCGGATCCCGCCGGTGGCGGGGCGTTGTCTCCGCAGGCGGAAAGGAGCAACAACGCCGCGAGTGGTGCAACGCGGGCCCGGCGTCCTCTCATCTTCGGTTTTCCTTTCTCGAAGCCAGGTCTCAGCACCGGGATCCTGCCCTACAATGTAGGGATGCCAAAGCCTACAGGACAGGACAGTATTGTCATGGGCTGATCGCGTTGTCAAGCGAGATATGGCCTGTTCTGAAGCCGCGCGCGTGGTTGACGGCTGCCCTAGGCGGATATAATCTCATCCCACTATGCGGTACGACACTTCTTACTAGTTGGGATAGGGCTGTGACCACGAACACACCAACCGAGCCTGCACGACACCCCCTCGATCGTTTCACCGTCGAGGGGAAGAGTGCGGTCATCACCGGCGCCTCCGGAGCACTGGGGGCTGGCATCGCCGAGACCCTTGGGGCGATGGGGGCGAAGCTTACCCTCGCCGCAGGAAGCGCCGAGCCGCTCGGCGACCTCGCCCGACGGATTACGGAAGCCGGTGGCGTAGCACAGACCATCAACCGTCGGCCCGACAGCGTCGAGAACGCCGAGGCGATCGCCCAGCTTGGCACGGACGCATACGGATCCCTCGACCTCCTCGTCGTCGCCTCTGGGTTTAACCAGGCCGGCTTCATCCACGAGCAGGATCTGGCGGACTGGGAGAAGGTCATGGATGCCAACGTCCGCGGGACGTGGCTGATGGCTCAGGCGTTTGGCAAGCGCGCCCTCGAGCAGGGGACAGGCGGCAAGGTCCTGTTCATCTCATCGGTTCGCGGCCGTCACGGTAACTACTCCGGATATACCGGTTACTGCACTTCTAAGGGGGCCACGGACGCGCTGACGCGTTCGCTAGCGACGGAATGGGCGCAGCACGGCATCACCGTCAATGCGATCGCACCGACGGTGTTTCGGTCGGGGCTGACCGCGTGGATGTTCAGCGATGACGAGCTCGGAACCGCGACACGGGAACGGAGCCTGGCGCGCATCCCCCTAGGTCGGCTTGGCGAGGTCGACGACCTCCTCGGCATGTCCATCTACCTGCTGTCTCCGGCCTCGGACTTCTGCACCGGTCAGGTCATGTATGTCGACGGCGGCTACACGGCGGGATGATGGACGGGAAGCCGAACGTCGCCGTCCTTGGCGGAGGACGCATGGGGTCGGCCATCGCCTTCGTCTTCGCTGAAAGCGGTCACCACGTCCGGTTGTACGAGCCCGATCCATCGGCGCGGAGTCGGGCGAGTGACCGCCTCCGAGAGGTCGCGACGACGCTCCATCGTCCGCGCGCATCAGACACTCCCATCTCCGGTGACCTGGACGAAGTCGTCCGACAAGCCGATTTGATCATCGAGGCCGCCCCAGAGGATGCCGCCATCAAGCGGGACCTTTTCAAAGAACTCGGCGGGGTGGTGGGTCCGGACGTCATGGTCGGCACGAACACATCATCGCTGCCGATCGAGAGTTTCACTCAGGATTTTCCGAATCCTGCGCGGTTGGTTTACGCCCATTTCTGGAATCCGCCGTATGCGATCCCCCTTGTGGAGGTCGCACCGGGGCCAGACACGGACGGGTCGGCAATGGACACCGTCGTCCGTTGGTTGGAAGGTGCCGGGATGGCGCCGGTGTCGCTTCAACGAGCGGTCCCTGGACTCATCGGGAACCGGCTCCAGCACGCCCTGAAACGTGAGGCTATAGCGCTTGTCGCCGACGGCGTCTGTGACGCCGCTACCATCGACGCCGTCGTCAAGCTCGGGTTCGGAGCCCGAATGGCCGTGCTCGGCCCGATGGAGCAGTCGGACCTCGTCGGGCTCAACCTCACCCTCGCGATCCATGAGGGCCTTATACCGACGCTGGACAGAACGGCAGGCGCGCACCCCTACCTCATCGAGAAGGTCGGCAGGGGCGAGATCGGCATGGATGCTGGCGTTGGCTTTCGGACCTGGACTCCATCATCGGCGAAGGCGGTCCGCGACCGGCTCGACCGATGGAACACCGGGACGTCGCGAACCGAAGGTGACCCCGAACCGCTCGAACCAGGGAGGGCCGAATGAACCCGAGTGTCACGCGTCACCAACCCACGCCTGCGCCGAGCCCCGTAGTCGATCCCCAGACCGGCCTCGAGTTGTACGAACTCAGTCACCCGTGGGGCCACGGAGCACCCGCCTACCCCGGCTACCCGGACGCGAGCATAAAGCGTGTTGTGACGCATGCTCGTCACGGGGTCATGACCCAGCGCGTCCATACGGTGATGCACACCGGCACGCACGTTAATGCCCCCGCCCATCTCGTCCAGCGAGCCGCGGGTATCGGGGCCCTCCCTCTGGGATCGTTTTTCGGCCGGGGTGTCGTCCTCGATGTCTCGAAAGAGCAGTGGGAAACCGTCACGGCGGCCGACCTCGAGTCGGCGACACCTGCGGTCGAACCGGATGACATCGTGCTGATCGTAACCGGATGGCACCGGAGGTATTCCGACAGCCAGGACTACTTCGGTCATGGGCCAGGACTCGCCCCGGAGGCGGCCATGTGGCTGCGTGATGCCGGAGCGAAGCTCGTGGGCGTCGACACACCGTATGTCGACCATCCACTGGCGACGCAACTCGCCGAACACCGAGGCGGCCCCCTCTCGCCGTACCTCGTTCCTCGGTACGAGTCGGAAACGGGCAGAGTCGCCTCCCAGGATTTTCCAGACCTCAATCCGGCTCACAGAGTGCTCCTCGAGGCCGACATCCCCACCATCGAGAACGTGGGGGGCGACGTCGACGTACTGCTCGGAAAGCGGGTCACGATCCAATCCTTCCCGTGGCGGTGGCCCGAAGGGGACGCCTGCCCAGTGCGTCTGGTCGCCCTGCGGGACGGCCGAGGTGACTACCGAATCGAGATGGGAGACGCGAAGTGAGCGGCCTGGAGTTCTACGATCTGACCCATACGTGGGGCCACGGGATGCCGGAGTGGCCTTCCGCTCCCGGTATCCGGGTCAACCGGGTACAGTTCCACGCCAAGGATGGGCAATCTGTACACGAAATGGATGCGACGATGCATCGCGGCACGCACATGGACGCACCCGTACACGTCATGGCCGACTGGCCGACCATCACGGGCTACGAGACCTGGCGTTTCTTCGGCACGGGGGTAGTCGTCTCGATTCCGAAAGGCCGGTGGGAGGTGATCACTCGCGACGACCTAGAAGCCGCTGAGCCGTGCATCCAGCCTCACGACATCGTGATCATCAACACAGGGTCGCATCGGCTGTCCGGCGACAACGACGACTACTTCAACTACTCACCGGGCCTCTACGACGATGCCGCCCACTGGCTGGTCGAGCGCCAGGTTAAGCTTGTCGGCGTCGACGTTCAGGCCCTGGATCATCCGCTGGGCACGAAGCTCGTCGAGCACGGACCGGGACCGTCCCACCCTCATCTCATCGAGGAGTACCGACGAGAGTTCGGGCACCACCCCGCCGAGGACTTCCCTCACTGGGAGCCCGCCCACAAGATCCTCATGGGGAACGGGATACCCGGCATCGAGAACATCGGGGGGGACCTCGATGCGGTCACGGGCAGGCGTTGCACCTTCGCTGCCTTTCCGTGGCGCTGGACCGAGGGTGAAGGATGCGGGGTCCGTGTCGTCGCCATCCTGGACCCCGACGGGAGCTACCGAATCAGCGAGGCCGAAGCCACCGGTGGGTAGCGAGGGCAAGGCGCCCGGGACGAAGCGGGTGCAGTCCGTGATCCGCACGGTCGAGATCCTGCGTGCGCTCGGTACGGCGGACGAAGACCTTACGTTGGCCGACCTCGCGGAGCGTACGGGTCTCCCACGCTCGACGGTTCACCGAATCGTCCAGACGCTCCAGAGTGTGCACTTCGTCGCGAAGGGACCCGGCGTCGGCGGCCTCCGACTCGGGCCGGAGTTCGGACGTCTCGCCGCGAATTCCCGGCAGGCGCTCACTCCAACGTTGCGTCCCTTCCTCGAAAGGCTTGCGAGGGAGATCTCAGAGGGCACGAGCCTCACCCTTCTCGAAGGACTCAGCGTGCGGTTCCTGGACCAGGCGATCGTCGGGCAGGGGCTACGCGCCGTCACACTAGTCGGCACGACGTTCCCTGCGCACTGCACTGCGAATGGAAAGATCCTGCTGGCCGCTCTACCTCGGGCGGTTCTCCGTGCAAAGCTGCCTGATAGGCTGGAATCCCTTACCTACCACACCATCACGGATCCCGAACGGCTCATGGTCGAACTCGATCGGGTCGCGACCGAGGGTGTGGCCTTCGATCGTGAAGAACACGGGATCGGTATCAGCGCACTCGCCGCGCTGGTCGTCGACGGTGCGAACAACTGTGCCGCGATCAGTGCCGCGATGCCGACAGCCAGTTTTGAGGGCCGCGAGGAGTACCTCACCGAGATCGTGCGCACGACCGCACATGATGCCAGTGTCGCACTCGGCTGGAGCGGATCGAATGGCAAGTCGCCATGGCCTAACCTCAACGCGACCAACGATTGACCGGAGAGAACACATGGAAGTCACCCGACTCGCGGACGCGCTCCCCTACGAGGCCGCGAAGCACCACGGCATCGCCGCTCTTCGACTCCACGGCGGGGAGCAGACCAACGCAGAGCGTATGGTGGTGGGCCTGTCTCACTTCCTTCCGGGCGGCGGCGCCGACGAATCCTCGAGTACGGCCGAAAGGGTCTATGTGGTCGTAGAGGGGCAGATCACGGTGACCACGGGGGACGGACCCGTGGTGCTCGGCCCGATGGATTCCTGCCTCATCCCTCCCGGAGAGACCCGATCCGTGCAGAATGCCACCAACCGACCCGCCTCAATGCTCGTTATCGTGGTCCCGTGATTGAGAGCCACTCCCTCCATCGTCGCATGATCGCTCTCAGGCATCACGCGCTACCCTACTCAAACACATAGAAGGAGACGCGAGGATGTCGATACAAGGCCAGGTGATGTCGGTCACCACCGCGCCAGGTGAGGTTCAGGAGTTCCTGCGAAGCACACCAGCACACGTCGTCGGAGACTCAAGACGACCTTCTGGGTCCGGTGGGGAAATCGAAGTGGTCGACCCGTCCACTGGGGACGTGATTTCACACATCGCCCGCGGGCGAGCCGAGGACGTCGACGCCGCCGTGCAGGCGGCAGACAATGCTCTGCGTTACTCATCCTGGACGAACATGAGCCCGGCAAAACGCGAGTCCCTACTCCACCGGCTCGCAACGCTCATCGATGAGAACATCGAGACCCTCGCCGTTCTCGAGTCGCTCGACAACGGGATGCCGTTGCCCTTGTCTCGCAATCTCGACATTGCGGGAGCCGCCGACGTCGTGCGCTACATGGCCGGATGGCCTACGAAGATCGCCGGGCGGACGCTGATGTTCGAGAGTCCCGGCGGCAACCGGGCGATGGGCCACACCCGCCGGGAACCCGTCGGTGTCGTCGGAGGCATTATTCCGTGGAACGTGCCGTTCATGTTGGCGATCTGGAAGGTGGCGCCCGCCCTTGCCGCTGGATGCACCATCGTTCTGAAGCCGGCCGAGGACGCGTCGCTCACATCGCTGTTTCTGGGAACGCTGGTCCTCGAGGCCGGTTTCCCACCGGGGGTGGTGAACATCGTCACCGGGACCGGACCCGAAGCCGGTCAGCCGCTCACTGAGCACCCACTGGTCAGCAAGATCTTCTTCACGGGCTCGACCACGACGGGGATCGCCGTTGGCCGTGCGGCCGCATCCCACGCCAAGGCCGTGTCCCTGGAGCTTGGCGGCAAGTCGCCCACGATTATTTTCGCCGACGCCGACCGCGAGTCGGCCGCATCAGGTGCAGCGGAGTCGATCTTCCTGAACTCCGGACAGATCTGCGTGGCCGGTTCCCGGCTCTATGTGCAGAAAAGCGCCTACGACGATGTTGTGAACCGGGTTGCATCTCTCGCATCGAAGCACGTCGTCGGGAGCGGCTTCGACCCGGCCACGACCCTCGGGCCGGTGATCAGTCGGCGGCAAAAGGAACGGGTCGAAGGATACATCGACGCCGCCGAGAACGATGGTGCCGAACTCATCTCGAGCCACACCGTCCCTGAGCAGGGATTCTTCGTGGCTCCCACTATCGTCACCGGCGCCGAGCATGAAGCCGCAATTACGCAGGAGGAGGTCTTTGGTCCCGTGCTCTCAATCTACCCGTTCGAAGACGAGGCTGACGTGCTTCAGGCTGCGAACGGAACCCCGTACGGACTTGCCGCCACCGTGTGGACATCGAGCCTCGGTCACGCGGAGGCGATGATCGACGGGTTGGAGTGCGGCAAGATCTCGGTGAACTCGCCTGGCTTCCCGTACCCTGGACTGCCCGAGGGAGGCAAGAAGGCGTCAGGCTACGGAAGGGACCTGGGACCGGAGTCGCTGGACGGTTATCTCCACTCGAAGTCCGTCATCTTCGAGCGGTCCTGAGGCACGCGAGAGGGTAGTCGTCGCTACGAACTCGCCGGCCCCGATCCGGCGGGGGCGACGACACCGCGACACGTGCCAAATCCGATGCGCGTTGCACCGTCCGACGTGCACCACCCGCGTAGCGTTATCCGGTCACCGTCTTCGAGGAACATGCGGCTGTTCCCGTCGTTGAGCGGAATGGGCTCGACGCCGTTCCGTGTCATCTCGAGCAGTGATCCGCGTGCCTCTTCTTCAGGACCGGAAACCGTTCCCGACGCAAAGAGGTCCCCGGCCCGGACATTCGCTCCGCTCGCGGTTGCATGCGCCAGCTGTTGGGCCATCGACCAATAAATATGCCGAAAGTTGGTTGTCGTGATCGTGGTGCCGTTGAGGTCGACGGTCAGGTTCAAGTCGATTCCACGGTTCGGCTCGACGGTCAAGTAGGGCAAAGGGACAGGGTCCTGCGTCGGTGCGGACACTCGGTACGGAGCGAGTGCCTGAAGTGGCACGATCCACGGAGAAATCGAAGTGGCGAACGACTTCCCGAGAAATGGGCCGAGTGGCCGGTATTCCCATGCCTGAATGTCACGCGCCGACCAGTCGTTCACCAAGACGAGCCCGAAGATGTGATCTTCAGCGGCGTCCACGGCGATCGGAACGCCTAGCGGGCCGCCGTTCCCTGTGATGAAGCCGACCTCGAGCTCGATATCGAGACGTCCGGTGGGCCCGAACACGGGATCGCCGTCCGGCGGCTTGCGTTGGCCCGATGGCCGAACGATTGGTGTCCCGTCGACGACGATCGACGATGAGCGTCCATGATATCCGATCGGGATGTGGCGCCAGTTGGGTAACAGGGGCGGCTCGTCTGGCCTAAACAGCCTGCCGACATTTGTTGCGTGTTCGAGCGAGGAGTAGAAGTCGACGTAGTCCCCGACATCGACGGGGAGATGCATCTGGGCATCGGCCATCGGCACGAGAAAGGCCTCGGGAGGAAACGACGGTCCCCGTGAAGTGTCGGAAAGCAGACTCGAGAGTTCTCGGCGCACCGAGTCCCAGGCGGGCTTGCCGAGTTCGAGGAACGGGTTCAGGGTCGCAGCCGAGAACAGGTCGGTCGGCAGGGAGGAGTCATCGAACACACCCGCGTGCGAGAGTGCGGAGACATCTACGATGTCACGGCCGATGGCGACGCCAATGCGTGGTGATCTTCCCGCGCTGCTAAAGACGCCGAACGGGAGGTTCTGGATCGGAAAATCCGAGTCCTGGTCGACGGTGACCCACGACCGCAGTGCCGGATCTACTGTCGGATCTGTCATTCATTTCCTTGGAATCGAAGGGTCGCCCTGTCCCGTCAGCCGCGCAGCTCGGCGAGGTCCTGAAAGTGGTCGAGGGACTCCGGATTCGCGAGCGCGTCTACGTTGTCCACTGATAGTCCGTGGATGGCGCGGCGAACCGCGATCTCACTCACCTTGCCGCTGATCGTCCGCGGGATGGCTGGTACGGAGAGCACGACTTGTGGGATGTGGCGTGGTGAACTGTTCGTCTTGATCTCCGTCCGAATGTGTGCTCTGAGGTCGTCGTCGAGGTCCACCCCGTCACGCAGCACCACAAACAAGACGATTCGCTCGTCTCCCTCCCACTGCTGCCCCACGGCAACACTCTCGATGATCTCGTCTAGGCGTTCGACCTGACGGTAGATCTCCGCCGTCCCGATCCGGACACCTCCCGGATTTAGCGTGGCGTCCGAACGGCCGTGAATGACGAAGCCACCGTGCTCGGTCCTTTCGATCCAATCACCATGCCGCCACGCTGGGCGAACCGTGTCCTCGAAATATGCCGATCGGAGTCGTACATCTCCGGGATCGTTCCAGAATCGGACAGGCACGGACGGGAAGGCCCGCGTGCAGACGAGCTCACCTTTTTGGGTGGGCGGCAGCTCCACCGCTTCGGCGTCCCATACCTCGACGGCCATGCCGAGCCCGGCCGTCTGGATCTCTCCTCGGTAGACCGGGCCGGCCGGGTTTCCAGCGACGAAGCAGGCGACCAAGTCCGTGCCGCCTGCAATGGACGCGAGGTGTACGTCGGTCTTGACGCTGCCGTACACCCAGTCGAAAGACTGGGGCAGCAAGGGGGAACCGGTCGAAAGGATCGTGCTAAGCGAAGACAGGTCGTGACTCGCGCGCGGGCGCAGCCCCCGCTTCTCGGCCAGCGTGAGGTACCTCGCACTCGTCCCGAACACATCGACACGCTCGGCATCGACCACGTCCCACATGCGTTCCGGCGTCGCCTGGAACGGCGAGCCGTCGTACAGCACGATGGTCACGCCGGATGCCAGCGCCGAGACCATCCAGTTCCACATCATCCAGCCGCAGGTCGTGTAGTAGAACAGGGTGTCCCCGGGCCCCAGGTCGCAATGCAGCACCTGCTCCTTGAGGTGCTGGATGAGCGTTCCGCCCTGTCCGTGCACGATGCATTTGGGAATACCCGTAGTGCCTGACGAGTAGAGCACGTAGAGCGGATGGTCGAAGGGAAGTTGGACAAACGTGGACGTGGGGGTATCCGACGGGCTCGCGAACTCGTTCCAGGGAACCGCATGCCGGATGCTCTTTAGGTCGGTGGAGCCCGCTTCTTCTCCATAGTCGGCGACCACCACCACAGACAAAGAAGGCAGGCGTTCGGCGATCGCCTGTACGCGCTCCAGAGAAGTGATCCACGCTCCATTCCACATCGTGCCTCTCGCGCAAACCAGGACCTTGGGCTCGATCTGTGAGAACCGATCCAACACTCCATCAACGCCGAAGTCGGGTGAAGACGACGACCAGATCGCGCCAAGGCTCGACGTGGCGAGCATCGCGATGACCGCCTCGGGGATGTTCGGTAGAAGCCCCGCCACTCGGTCACCGGGAGTGACGCCTGCCCGCCGCAGCCCAGCTGCGAAGTGTGCTACGCGCTCCTTCAGGTCCTCCCACGTGACCGAGCTTGAGGGTCCGCCCTCGTTCCACGCGACGATCGCCTCTGGCCGACGTTCGGCGATGTGGCGATCGGCCAGCAAGTTCTCGGCGAAGTTGAGGCGGGAGCCCCTGAACCATCGAGCACCCGGCATGCGGGTCGGGTCGTCGACTACCTCAGTGGCAGGCTCGGAACTCCGCATGTCGCAGAAATTCCACACCTCGGACCAGAAAGTCGATGGCTCTTGAATGGACCACTCGTGGAGGGCGGCCATTGGGTCGGACCCCATCGTTACGTCCCAGCGGTCCCCCAGTTGGGGGACCACTTGCTTGGCGTAGCGAACGAGGTTGGTGGCTCTGAGGCGCTCAGGCGAAGGACTCCACATCAGCCTCCGATCATCCGTGGAGGATGATGCTTCATCTGACATCCTCAGACAAAGGCCTCGGTCAGCTACACACGCAGTTCAAGTACATCGCGGTGCATGCGGCTCGGGGTCGTACGAGGCACCGGTCCCGATGAGCAGAGGTCCGGAGCCGTTCTGTGCCCCCAGAGGCGCCCCCAGCAGAAGGCTCCAGACGAGCGGGCCGGCTGTGACTCCGTACCAGCGCTGGCGTGGACGACTCTCGGGGCTCATCGGACCTCCTTCAGGGCAAAGTGTCCTTCAACTTTCTCCGTGCCTGGGTCGCCGTCAAGCGATGGTGGGGCTCCTTCCTCGGGCCCGGGAGCCTCCCTTGCCAGGGTTTTCGGTACAATCGTACGTTCGTACCTACGCCGTGAAGTAGAGAAGGTTTCCGATCGCTCGTGTTGCCCAGGGCAGCGGAGACCGAATAAGTTATTACGCTATCTGATCAGAATCTGCACCACCACATCACTACTCGCCAGGAGCCCTGCTATGAGCCACAGAAAATCGGCCCTTTCCGTTCTTGCCACTGCCGCACTCGTTTTCGTGGCGTGCGGAGGGGAGGCGGATGTTGCAGAAACCGAAACTGCGGAAGCTCAGCCCGCTCACGCGCAGGATGATCACCTCGCACAGGCTACGGTCCATGCCGAGCAGGCCGCCAACCATGGCGGGATGGGTCATGCACCCGTCCTCGTGCAGCATGCGACCCAGGCTCTGACCCACGCGGAAGCGGCCCTGGGAGACATGCCGAATCCCCATGCCACCCAAGCGGTTGCAAGCCTGAAAGAGGCGATCGAGCACGGTGATATGGGTCATGCGGAGGTCGCGACCGGCAAGACCAACGAGGCGATCACGCACCTTGCCGTCGCGGGTCATGTAGCGCAGGCCATGCAGCACGGCCAGGAGGCTGTCCGGCATGGAGACATGGGACACGCCGAGGTGCTCGTCGAGCATGCGAAGCAGGCCTTGGCTCACGCCCAGGCGGCTCTTGAGATCATGGACGACCGTCATATCCAGATGGCCGTTGACGGTCTGCAGGGTGCGGTGGACCATGGTGGAATGGGCCACGCTGACGTGGCGACCGAGCAGGCGAAGGGTGGGCTGGCTCATCTCCACATGTAGTCTCAAGTCCGTGTAGGTCTTCGTCGCCAGCGTAGGTCTTCGTCGTCACTTGGGGTACACAATGTTCAAGCGCTTTTTGTTGTCGACGGGTGCGATCGTACTGCTATTGGTAGGGTCTGCGTCTGCACAGGAGCCGGCGCAGTGGGGTGCTGATCTCTACTTCTCCACGTTTTCGATCGCGGCCATAGATCCGGCAACCGGAGAGTCGGGTGTAGCTGTTACGACCCGGGTCCCTTGCGTTGGGAACGGAGTGCCCTGGGTTCGCGCCGGTGTTGGGGCGGTAGCTACGCAAGCGAGCACCAGAGTGGCCTATGGCAACGAACTCCTGGACTTGATCGCTGACGGAATGAGTGCCGATGCGGCGCTGGCCAGGGCGATAGCGGCTGACTCGGGGTCCGCGCGTCGGCAGGTTGGGGTGATCTCGATGGACGGGTCGAGCGGCCAACACACAGGGTCGGGGACGAGCGCGTGGGCGGGCCACCGAAGCGGTCCAAACTACGTCACGCAGGGCAATATTCTGGTGGGCGCAGAAGTGGTCGAGGCAGTAGCCCGCAGTTTCGAGTCCACTGAGGGCACGGGCCGACACCTTTCCGACCGACTGATTGCGGCCTTGGCATCCGGCCAGGCCCAGGGAGGTGACAGCAGGGCAGGCCGCCTACAGTCAGCCGCCGTGGTCGTGGCCGACCCGCGCCCCGGGAATTCGAGGCGGCCCGATCAGGTCACGGCGGATATCAACGTCTGTGAGCACCCGACACCGGTGGCGGAGCTTCGGCGGGTTTGGAACTCGATCTCACAAACGCTCGGGTATCGCGAATTGAGGCGCTTCGCGGGCAACGACGTTTGGCAGCTCCGGGTCCTGCTCAACGCCGTTGGCTACTATGAGCCCGAGCTGACCGAAATTCCACGGGATGCGGCGTCACAGAGCTACACCGCCGACTTGGTAGATGCGGTCGACGCGTTCCGTGCGGCCCAGGGCCTGTCGACGCGTACAGCGGGTCTCGTCGACGGCCAACTGATTGAACGGTTGTGGCAGGCGGTCGAAGTCGAGGGCGAGACTACTCGGATAAGTGAACTGATCAGGGACGCGACACTGGTCCGGCGCTAGCCTCGATAAAGCTCTGGGTTGAATCAGTCGGAGCGGGGGCCGGCCTCGACCAAAAGGTCGGCAAACATCCCGCGGTCTTCGTGCCCCGAGAAATCACACACGACCGTGTAGTGGCCCGGTATGAGATCGACCGTCACAGTCCGAGTCTCGTAGGGAGCAAGGCGGCGCTCTGTTTCCCAGAGGACAGAGTCTGTCTCCGTCAGGAGGAATATCAAATTGTGTTCCTCGAAGCCAACGCTCTCCAGCCGAAACACATTGGGCCCAGCTGGAAGCGTGGCCGGTATTCCGATCGTGTATTCGTCGAGAATCACACGCACGGTATCGGATCTGGGCCCCGTTTCTATGGAGGGGCCCTGTTGCGGCCCATCTCCAGGCAGATAAGTCCGCCCCTCATCTGTATCCGCCGAACACGACATTAGGAGTAAAGCGAGCCCCAGGGCGGCGGCAAGGACCTTGGATTGTTGACTGGGCGCGTGTGACATAGGGGGATGATATCGACCGGCGCCGCGTGCCGGAAGTGACCCGCACCACTTGCCGGAGGCCACCCGTACCCTGCGCCCGCGTGCGATGCCAAGTTGCCGCGTGAGCCGAGATTGGGGACAGGGATTGTGGTCCACGGTCGCTTCGCTCGCCCTGCTCGTTCGGAGAGCAACTTTCCTAATTCATCGAGGTAGGCATGGCTGCTGATATCGTTGCGGTCGAGGGCGATCTCACCCGTGATATCATTGCCCTGCAACGCGTTACGTTCGTGATGGTTGGCGGAAGGACGGTTTGTCTAGATCTGTGGCGTTGACTTTCAGTCCCCGGCCAGCGCCTGTTCGAGGTCGGCGATCAAGTCGGCCGGATCCTCGATCCCGATCGATAGCCGCACCAGGTTCGTCGGCACCACACTGTGTGGGCCTTCCACCGATGCTCGATGTTCCGCGAGGCTCTCCACACCACCGAGGGAAGTGGCCCGTACGAACACGTGTAGACGTCCGGTGAGAGCAAGGGCCTCTTTAGCGCCGCCCTTTACCAGGATGGACAGCATGCCGCCAAAGCCGTTCGTCATCTGGCGCCGAGCCACCTCGTGACCCGGGTGGCTCTCCAGTCCGGGGTAAAGCACGGAGTCGACTGAAGGGTGCTCTTCCAGAGCCTGAGCGATTTGGAGAGCACTCTTGGAGGATCGCTCGAATCGTAGCGGTAAGGTCCGCATGCCTCGGATGAGCATCCACGCGTCGCGGGCACCCAGGCCTCCGCCGCTCAGCCTACGGATCAATTGAAGCTCCTCCCAGATCTCGTTCACTTCCGGGGTGATCAAGGCCCCGGCGAGCACATCGGAGTGCCCATTGAGGTACTTGGTGGCCGAGTGAAAGACGAGATCGGCGCCTAGGTCCAGGCCTCGGGTCGTCATCGGCGAGGCGACGGTGGAGTCGACGGCCAGCACCGCCCCTGCGGCGTGTGCCTGATCAGCGGCTGCGCGGATATCGATGACGTCCCAGGTTGGGTTCACTGGAGATTCGATCCAGACGAGGGTTGTTTCGCCGGCCCGTAGGGCCTCGCCCAACCCGTCCGGGTCCGTGGCGTCGAACAGCGTCAGGCCGATCCCTCTTCGCTCCGCGATCCTTCGCAACCAGTCTTGCGCGCCATGGTACATGACGGTGGGAGCGACCACGCGCCCCCCGCCGGGAACCGTTTCGTACACGGCGGCCACGGCAGCCAATCCGGACGCGAAGAGCATGGCGTCTGCCCCTCCCTCGAGTCCGGCCAATAGCCGCTCTGCATGCACGACGGTCGGGTTGGCGTACCGTGAATACAGGTAGCCTCCCACAAGCTCGTTGTCGGAGTCCCGCCCAAAGGTTGTGGCCGTGTGCAGCGGGGGGACCACTGCCCCGGTGGTTGGGTCCACCCCATAGCCGGCCTGTGCCAGTACGGTCGCGTCCGCGAGGGTACGCTCGGGACTTCCTTCATCTCGATTTTCCGCCATACCTCTATCCTGGAGTTCTAGTGCATTTGTTGGATTCGCGGAAAGATTGAACGACGGCTAGCGGAATTGCCGGTGTGGCCCTTCAAGCCCCGCCGCCTTGAAGATCCTCTCCACTTCTTCTGCTGGCCTGGGTCGCCAGTCCAGCAACTGGCGGCCGCCATACCATTCCCGAGCCACCAGCCAGCACTGTTCTACACTCTTGCCGCCGCCCTTTTCAAACGACCTCCGCTCGCACCAGCGATCAACGTCGTCTTCCGACCGGAAGAGAAAGATAGCGGTTCACGTGAAACCGATGTCGTTCTAGGAGTCCCGAGGTGGGACCAGGAAGTGGACGCATCCCTCCCCCCATGCCTCACCGCTGAGAACCCCGAGCTCGAGGTCCTGCCCGCTTTCGGCGCAACGTGTCCGCGTTGTCGCCGAGCAGCGACGGGATGCCGAGCAAGTCCTAGGCGCAGTTTGCCCAGAAGAGGCCCAGCAGTGTCTCAACGGGAAACGCCGTCGGTACTGCCGAGAATGGATGGACCATCCAAACGAAGCCGGAGTATTGTCCGTGAGATCCCCGTGCTCGAGGGCGAGCTTCCGCCCCGGCCTCAGTGCACGTCCTGTCGTGTTACGACGCAGCATTGTCGGAGGCACAATGAAGAGAGTTGTCGAATCCGCCCGAGTCTTTACCCATGGCCTGCTCCTCATTTCTCCGCTGATGTTCTTGGCATGCGGATCGGAGTCGGAAGGCCCCGGAGCGACGACGGCCGTGGACGACGGAGGCGTACCGAGCTTCGAAGTCGATCCATCCTGGCCATTGGAAATGCCCAACAAGTGGATCATGGGATCGGTCACAGCCGTCTTCGTGGATGCTTCCGACCACGTGTGGGTCACGCATCTTCCGGAAACGTTGACCCCCGAGGAAACGTCGGCGGTACAGGATCCTCCTCTCGGAACGTGCTGTGTACCCGCTCCGGTGGTGATCGAGTTCGATGCCGAGGGAAATGTGGTCCAGGGCTGGGGGGATCCGGCCACTCAGGATGTATCCGAATTCCCCCGGAACGCGCACGGACTATTCGTCGACCACAACGACTTCGTCTGGGTGGGCACGTACCGCCACCACCGTGTCATGAAGTTCACACGAAGTGGTGAGCTGGTGATGACCTTGGGCGAGTACGACGTCAACGCGGGCAGTAACGATACCGACCTGCTGGGTGGTCCCGCAGGGATCTGGGTGGACCCCGCGAACAACGAGGTCTACATCGCCGACGGATACCGGAATCGCCGGGTGATCGTCTTCGATGGCGAGACGGGGGCCTATCTCCGGCACTGGGGCGCGTACGGCGAAGCACCCGACGACGACTACGATTTTGGGGACCGTGATCCAGATGGCCCCCCACCTCGGGAGTTCTCGACGGTCCACGGTCTCATGGGGTCGGTAGATGGCCATATTTATGTGGCGGACCGGCGAGGAAACCGCATTCAGGTGTTTCGGCAAGATGGGACGTTCGTGTCTGAGAAGATCATCGCCCCGCTCACACGTGCTTCGGGATCCGCCTTCGTCGTAGGGTTGTCTCCGGATGCCGAGCAGCAGTGGCTCTATCTGGCCGATGGGACCAACCACAAGGTTTGGATCCTCCGGCGTGCGGACATGGAAGTGGTCGGGGAGTTTGGCCGTGGCGGCCGCCAGGTGGGTCAGTTCCTACGGCCGCATGGAATGAGCGTCGACTCGCGAGGTAATATTTACGTGGGCGAAGCCTCGACAGGTCGCCGTGTTCAGAAATTCTCTGCGCACTAAACCCGGGACCTACGCATCAGCACAACGGAAATCCAACGGAGCTACTCATGCAAAAGGGCGTGACGTGCCGCGCTACGCAGCTCTTCTCCGAGGGATCAACGTCGGGGGCCACAGGGTCAAGATGGACCGCCTCCGAGGGATCTTCGAAGAGTTCGGGTTCGCTGAGGTCACGACCTTCATCGCCAGCGGCAACGTCATCTTCAGACGCCCTTCGGATGATGCCGTTGCTTTGGAACGGCAGATCGAGCAGCACCTGGAGAGGGAGTAGACGCGTGGTGGGCGCGGTCGAGCAGTCGCTAAGGCGCCACGTCAGTCCTCATCGTCCATGATGAGGACGTTGTGCGAGGCCGCAAAGAAGGGCGGCATGGGCCGCTCCTCCAGACGCAGCTCTAGGAGGCGCCCGCCGGTGACTCGCGTAAGCACTCCGGTCACCTCCGCTGGACCCTCTGTGGTTTGGACTCGTTCGCCCACTTGGGGGACGTAGTCGGGAGCGGCGTGGAAACCGGAATGAGCGGTGGATGCGATGCGGACCCTTTCCACAGGCACACGCGACGTGTTCGGACTAGCCATGGTCCCTCGCTGAGGTGTGGTCGCGCCATCGGTCGATGCAGCGCGGCCTCTACACCGAAAAAAGAAACGAGGCCGCCCCGAAAGTCGGGACGGCCTCAGATCTAGGTCAGGTACAGCTCATGGAGAGGTTAGGCTGCGACGACGTTCTCAGCCGCCGGGCCCTTTTCCCCGCTGACGATATCAAACTCAACCTGAGCTCCTTCGGCGAGGGTCTTGAAACCCTCAGCCTGGATCGCGCTGTGATGGACGAAGCAGTCCTTGCTACCGTCGTCGGGCGTGATGAAGCCGAAGCCCTTCTGATCGTTGAACCACTTCACAGTTCCTTTGGTACGCATCGATGCGCTCCTTGGTTCTTGCTTGTCGGGAGTCACGTGATACGTACTTGCCGACTTGCTGGTAATTGCACGAATTAATCGCGCGTTGCGTGACCAGATAGGCCACGATAGAAAAAGGGCGTAGAGTCTCCAAGAACGAGAACCCCGCCCCCTATCAACTGTTGTTCACCCCGACCAAGAGTGACCAAGAAGCCTCGCGGCAAGCAACGGCACCGTCAATGGTGTGCCTGCGCGTGACTCGGCCACGTGGGTCGGATCAGGTGGACACTCGTCCCTCCGCGCTGTCGCGTTCCGGCCTCTCGATTTACGATATGCGACGGCCCGGTCACGACCAGCTTAGACCGTGATGTAGAAGGGCCACGACCTAGGTGATGCCGAAGACGAAGACCAGATCGAAAAAGAGCTCGACAAAGGTTGCGCTCTGGTCGTGTGGTGAGATAAGGGGACGGGGACCCATGCGTGCGCTCCGTATGTGGATCTTGATCGGCCTGTTCGCTGTCACCGGCCACTGTGGCAAACAAAGCGTCGTTTGGCTAGTCTCGCAGCATGTCACTCATAGTGAACCCACATCTCGACCGTGATCGTGTTTACTCGGACGCCGAGCGGGCCGTCATCAGTTTGGCCGGATACGAGCGGGCCGCCGCCGAAATTCGGGCTTGGCCCGACTACCAACCAACCCCGCTCCACTCTCTTTCAGGGCTTGCCGGGAATCTCGGAATTGGACAGCTCTGGGTGAAAGACGAGTCCGAACGCTTCGGCCTCGGAAGCTTCAAGGCCTTGGGTGGGGCGTATGGAGTGTTACGGGTGCTGGAGCAGGAGCTTGGAGCCGATCGCGAGGCGCTTAGCCACACGGTCACAGTCACCTGTGCCACGGATGGTAATCACGGCCGATCCGTAGCTTGGGGAGCGCGTACCCACGGCTCTGGGTGTGTCATCTATCTGCCGGGGCATGTGACGGACCGACGGGTTGAGGAGATCGCGGCTTTCGGGGCTCGCACCGTGCGAGTCGACGGGACCTACGACCAAGCAGTGGCGATGGCCGACGCCGACGCGCGGAGCAATGGGTGGTTTGTCGTGTCCGACCACTCATACGAGGGGTACATGGACGTCCCTCGTTTGGTCATGCAGGGCTACACGGTGATGGTGGACGAAATGTTGGGACAGACCCCCGATGGGGCTCGGCCGACCCACGTGTTCTTGCAAGGCGGTGTCGGTGGCGTCGCCGCCGCGGTGTGCGGCCACCTTTGGGAGCTGGACGGGGCGGCCCGGCCCCTCCTCACCATCGTGGAGCCGGAAGAGGCCGACTGCCTCTATCAGAGCGCTGCTGCGGGCATGCCGACGCATGCGTCCGGTTCGCTCCACACCATCATGGGCGGCCTCTCCTGCGGGGAGATCTCGTCTTTGGCGTGGACCGTTTTGGACCAGGGCGCCGACGTGTTCATGACCGCAGAGGACACCCGCGTTGAACCGCTCATGCGACGTCTGGCCGAGGGTCGAGATGGTGACGTTCCGGTGGTGGCCGGCGAATCAGGGGTCGCCGGATTGGCAGGGTTGGAGAGTGTGTCGGAAGACCCGTCGCTGCGCTCCGCCCTTCGGTTGGGGGCGGATGCGCGAGTCCTGGTGGTGATCACCGAGGGGGCTACCGATGCGGACTCTTACGAGCGCATCGTTGGGAGAACGGCGAGGGACGTAGCCTCTTCGCGCTATCGCGAAAAGTAGCCCTCGAGTCCTCCCTGGCGTGGTCCGGCGGCGAGCGCCGCCAACAGCATGACGCGGGCTTTTTGGGGGCTCAGGTTGTCGGCGAAGATGCAGCCGATCTCACCGAGGCTGACACCGCTCCCCTTGCCGGCGTAGAGGGGAAGCGTCCGCCCGGTGGTTACCCGAGTGCTCACAACCACCGGGATGCCCGCTTCACGCACCTCAGCGATCGCGTCGAACAGGGCGCCGGCGAGGTTGCCCACCCCCGCAGCCTCGACGATGAGTCCGTCCATACCACCCTGGGCCATGAGGCCCCGTAGCAAGCGGCCGTCGGCTCCGGCGTAGGTCGAGACGATCTCGACGCGTCCGAGTTCACCGTCTGGAGGGACCGGAATGGATTGACGCCGCAGGGGCGCTCGGTAGAACCGGACACCGTCCGGGTCGATGGTTCCGAGGCGCCCGTACTCGAGAGAGCGGAACGTCTCCACCCTCATCGTATGCGTCTTGGTCACTTCCCTTGCCGCGTTGATCTCGCCGTTCATCACGACGAGCGTTCCCATGCCCACGGCCGCCGGGGAGACCGCCACCCGTACGGCGTCGCCGAGATTTCTGGGTCCGTCGCTGTCAGGATCAGACGCTGCGCGCTGCGCGCCCACCAGAATCACCGGCTTGTCGCTGGTGACCGTGAGGTCGAGGAAGAACGCCGTCTCCTCGAGGGTGTCCGTGCCGTGGGTCACGATCACTCCCGCCACGTCGGCGCGTGCCAAAAGCGCGTCGGAGCGGCGAGATATGGCCAGCCACAAGGCGGGAGTCATGTCGGTACTGGCGATGTTCGAGATCTGCTCGACCTCCAAGTGGGCCAAGTCGGTGATGCCGGGGACGGCGGCGACGAGGTCTTCGCCGCTCAAGGCCGGGGCGAATCCGCCTCTCTCCGGATCGTACACGCTGGCGATGGTCCCGCCCGTAGAGAGCACGACCACCGTGGGAAGCTCGCCCGTCTGTTCGTGCTGTGCGGCACCGGATTGTGGACTCCACAGTGTGTGAAGGAGACACGCGAGAATGACCAGGGGGGGGAGATTCTGGGGGGCTCGCTGCAGAGGGTGTATCATCGCCGACGATCCGGGTTGTAGGGGAGGGTACCGAGTCTTGGATCGGTACGGTGGGGCGGACGTCGCCGCAAGGAGTAGCCGGTTTGACGGTCTCAGGGACTCGTGAGATCATGGACGTTCCTGATGCCGGAGAGATGGGAAGATGAAGGACGTTCCAGGTGGGTTCTGCGGCGCCAGGCCGCACTTGTTGGTCGTAGTCGGTCTGCTGGGCCTCTTGGCGGCGTGTGCCTCCGAACCGGCAGAGGATGCCGGCGACGAGACGGTCGCGGGCCAGGCGTCCATCGATGTGCCTGATCTGCACCATGCCATGCTCAATACGATCGATCCAGATGCGGCGATCGAGTGGTACCTGAAGGTCTGGCCCGCGGCGTCCAGGACCGAGGTTGCCGGGTATCCTGCGGTAGAAGGGGATATCTACGTCCTTTTCAACCGGGTCGACTCACCACCCCCTGGCGCGTTCAATGAGGCTCTCGGTAGGGCTGAAGCCCAGAGCGCCTTCTGGCATATCGGCGTCAACACGAATACCACCCATGTGCGTGAGCGGTTGGCCGCGGTTGGCGTTGATCATCTGCCGCTTTACACGTCCCGAGACGACGTGGAGGGGGTGTGGCGCTCGGGCCTGGCGCCTTACGCGGGCATCCGGACCGAGGCTCAGATCGCCGATGCAGACGCCGTGGAGCCGCAGGACGGTGGATTCAGCTACGTTCTGGCACCGGACGGGGCCCTATTCGAGATCGCGGGCGGACCGGATAGGCAGGACTCGTTCGCACACGTGCATTTCTACCACGAACAGCCGCTGTGCGCCGCTAACTGGTATGTCGAACATCTCGGTATGGAGCTGCCGCCCCTCCGAGACGAGTCGGGCGTCGAGTCCCCTCGGCCGCTCTACGATCCCTGTGATGTCGAGACTGCGGAGGCGGGCTGGCCCTCCCTCGAGTCGGTCGGCACGCTTCGTGGTCCCCGAGGTGCGGTGCGCTTCGGAAACGGCGGTATGTCCTGGTATCCCCGCCAGTGCGTCGAGGGCCGGTGTGGAGCGGATCAACCTCTGGTGCCATCACGCGGGCAGGTGTACGACCACGTGGCGTTCACGGTTGAGAACCTGGACGCATGGTTTGCGCGCCTGACCGCCGAGGAGGTCACGATCCTCGAGGAGCCGCACACGTTTGGTGGTACGCGCGCTTTTATGATCGAGGATCTGGACGGGTTGGCCGTCGAGTTGGTCGAGGCTGCTGCCGCGACCATGGCGGGAGATGCTCCGTAGGGGCTGATGCCCGCTGGTGATCGAACGGGGTCTCCTTGCAGGGGGGATGTCTGAGCGCTCATTTCGGTGCTCTGCCGCAGCCACTCCCGAGTGATCCGGAGGATCGACGATGCCCAGCCAAGCCCCCGTGTCCAACCGTCGTGTGCCACGACGCCAGTCAGCGCTTCTATGGTTGGCGGCCTCTGTCGCCGCCCTGCTCGCCGCCGCCGCCGCCCCAGCCTCCGCTCAGAAGCCGAGGGGCCGGGATCTCGGCATCCCGTTCGAGGGCACGCCCGGGGCGCTGAACGCGATCACTGACGTGGCCGGCGTAGAAGTCGGGCATTCGAATATCATCAGGGGGAGCGGTCCGAGGGTTATCGGAGAGGGGCCGGTGCGAACCGGTGTAACGGCGGTCTTTCCCCGTGGAACCGACTCCCCCGATCCCGTTTTCGCTGCCTGGTTCTCCCTGAACGGGGATGGCGAGATGACCGGGACCACGTGGGTGCAGGACTCCGGAATCCTAGAGGGACCCGTGATGATTACCAACACACTCAGCGTCGGGATTGTGCACCATGCCGTGATTCAGTGGGGTGTCGACAAGGTCTTTGGTGGCGAGGGCGGACCGGGGCGGTGGTTGGCTTCCTTGCCCGTCGTCGCTGAGACCTGGGACGGTACTCTCAACGACACCTATGGACAGCACGTGACGGTAGAGGACGCTCTCGCGGCCATCGACGACGCCCATGGGGGAGCGGTCGAGGAGGGGAATGTGGGCGGCGGCACCGGGATGATCTGCCACCGCTTCAAGGGCGGTATCGGCACGTCGTCGCGGATCGTGGAGCTGGGCGGGGAGACCTACACGCTCGGTGTACTTGTGCAGTGTAACTACGGTAGTCGCGCTCCGTTCAGGGTCGCTGGTGTGCCGGTCGGGCTGGAGATTCCCGACCTGCTACCCGCACGGCCCGACGCCGAAGAGGGCTCTCTCGAGGACGGCCCGGCGGCGTCGGATCGCGAGGGTTCGATTATCGTTGTGGTCGCGACTGACGCTCCTGTTCTGCCCCACCAACTCAAGCGGATAGCTCGGCGGGTCTCGCTCGGTCTGGCGCGCAACGGAAGCACGTCGGGGAACGGCTCCGGAGACATCTTCATTGCGTTCTCCACCGCCAACGAGGATTCCGCCTCGGAGATCGAGAGCCCGAACGGCCTCCATATGCTGACAAACCGGGACCTGAACCCGCTCTTCGCGGCTACTGTCGAAGCCACCGAAGAGGCCGTGATCAACGCGTTGGTAGCGGCCGAGACCATGACCGGCGCGAACGATGTGACGGTTTTCGAGCTACCGCACGACCGTCTTCGTGACATCCTGCGCCGGTACAATCGACTGACCAACTAGTGTTAAGCACGGATGCACAGATGAGATCAGTCGCTCTGGTACTGGCTACCGCTCTACCGCTGCTCGCCGCCACACTCCCGGTTGGGCTTGTCGCACAAGATGGAGAGCTCGGCGAGACGATTCCGTATATCTCGCTCCCTGCGGAGTTCGACCGTGTACTGGGCGACTATGAGGCGCGCTGGGGGGCAGGCGACGGCGACGGGCTGGCGGAGCTTTTCACAGAGGACGGTTTCGTCCTTTCGAACCAGCGGCGTCCCGCCCGGGGCGAGATGCGATCCGCGGCCGATACGACGATCCGAGCGGCGATCTGGTGCTGAAGGCTTTGGCCTATCGTGAAGGGGGGAGGCGTGGGATACATCGTCGGACTCTACGCCTACGGCGAGGCCCACGATCAGGGTAAGTTTCTGCTGGCGCTTCGGCAGGACCAGTCGGGTCGATGGCTCATTGCCGCTGATATGGACAACGCCATCGAGCGGAGGTGAGGGTTGTCGCGTTCTGAAGTGAGTAGGCTGGCTGTAGTGCCCGGGTACGTGTGGATGCTCGCGGTATTGGTCACGGGTATCGCGTTGGGCGGCGCCTTCCCCGAACCGCTTGCCCCGGTCTCCGGCGCGATTATCGTGCTGATTCGTTGGGTCATCCGTGCGGTTCCCGTTCTGGTTTTCGCCGCGCTCAGCCCGGCCATCGCAGGGCTCATGCGGCGAGGCCGAGCGGGTCGGCTCGCCGGATCGGTCGTCGGCTGGTACCTGCTGACCTCTGTGTTGGCGGGGCTGTTCGGGTTGATCATGTCGTCCTTGATCTTCGAGATGCCCATACGAGGTGGGCCAGGCTCCGGGTGGGGAGAGGCGAGAACGATGCTCGCCTCTCTGGGCCAGGGCGGAGCCTCGATTCCACTCCTGGCCATCGTCGGGGCGGTGGTGACGGGACTGGTGGGCGCGAAGTGGGACCCCCTGTATCGAAGGTTGGCGGCGGTCGAGGCTCGGATTGGTGCAGCGGGTCCCCGGATCGGGTTGGTGCTCATCCCGTTCATCTTCCTTCTCGGGATTTCGGTGGGCGTCCGCTTCGGAGCCCGTCTCGGTGTCACGAATTACCTACTGATGACCGGCTATACAGCGCTGCTCTGTTTTGGGTGGTGGGTCTTCTACGTATTTGTCGTCCTGCGTATCCTGGCGAAGCAACCGATCGGGAAGGTCCTGAAGACGTACTACCTCCCCACGGCTGTATTCGCGGCGGGTACGTCGTCGTCACTGGTGACGCTTCCGGTCAACCTGACCAACGCGAAGAAGTACGGCGTGAGCGACGAGGTCGCGGATTTCGTGCTCCCGTTCGGAGCGGTGATGAACTTGGACGCGAGCGCTCTGGCTTATGTGGCCTACGCGCCTTTCGTGCTGACGTTCGTGTTCGGGATCCCGGTCAGTTGGACGTTGCTTCTGGCTGCGTGGCCGGCGGTGGTCCTCTTCACCATAGCGGCGCCCGGGCTCCCGGCCGGTATGGGTACGTCGCTCTGGAGCGCCACATTATTCGCGTCCATGCTGGGCCTCGAGGACCCGCTTCAGAGTGAGTTCGTCGCTACATGGATCGCGCTCTCCAGCGGGGTCCCCGACATGCTCCGTACGGCCACCAACTGCACCTCAGACGGCTTCACGGCCATTTTGATGGATCACTTTCACGGGCCTGGGAGCATCGAGGCCGTACCAACCATAGAGACCTAAATATGACTTCAGGAAACGCTGGCGCTCATAAGCTGGTCAACGTAAATGGGCGGGTTCGCGAGGGAGAGCGGGTGGTCGTGGTCACGGACTACACGATGAGGGATATCGCTGAACTGGTCATCATAGAGGCCCGTGAAGCTGGGGCGGAGGTGACGACCTGTGTGATGCCGATGCGAAAGCACGACGGTCAGGAACCGCCCGCACCGGTTGCCGCGGCCATGCGCGAGGCCAATGTCATCTTCTCGCCGGTGCGCTTCTCCATTACCCACACACGGGCTATGCGCGCCGCGCTCGAAACCGGCACTCGTGCGATTCTGATGACGGCCTATACAGACGAGCTTCTCGAGTGTCCCGCCCTCATTGAGACGGACTTCGTGGCCCAAGAAGCCGTTTGTCACCGGATCGGCGCAGCGTTCACGAACGGCCGATCTGTTCGGCTGACGTCTCCGAAGGGAACGGACCTTTCGTTTTCCATTGAGGGAATGACCGCGAATGTGCTGACCAACATCCCGAAACCGGGTCAGCTTGCGCCGGTCCCGGACATCGAGGTCAACGTCGTGCCTGTTACGGGCAGTGCAGAAGGGCGGCTGATCGCCGACGCGAGCGTACCCTACCTTGGGATCGGCGTGTTGGATGAACCCGTGGTGTGCGAGATTGAGGCAGGGTACATCCGCGAGATGACCGGTGGAGCCCAGGCCGACGTGCTCCGGACCGACCTTGAATCCCACAATGACCATCATTGCTTCAACGTGGCGGAGCTCGGTGTCGGGCTGAATCCCAACGCGCGTCTGAGTGGAGCGATGTTGGATGACGAAGGTGTTCTGGGGACCATCCACATCGGGATCGGTACCAGCTTCACTCTCGGTGGCGACATCATGGCACCCACCCACTACGATCTGCTGATGTGGGCGCCCACCATCGAGGTGGATGGGGTGGTGATCCAGCGGGATACGGAGATCCTAGTCTGACGTGGGCTGGATGAGTGCCCGAAGTCAATCTGACGCCGGTGATCCGGCTTTCGCAGGATCGTACCTCCTCCTCTGCAAGTAGGTCGAAGACGGAAGCTGGAAGATCCAGTGGGACGTCTCGAACGTGCAGCCGCTGAGCGATTAGCGAGTCGACTGCCGTGGGAGTGGCTCTTGCCTAACTCCCGATTGTGGCAGGATAGGCAGACGCGATATGAGAGGCCCCTGAGCCACTGGCTCAGGGGCCTCTGCCTTTCCGATCGCCACCGGGGCCCCACCAGCGAATCGACCGTTCCGGCCCTTCGAGACAGACGGCCCCCGCGAAGTCGGGGCTGACGTCGACGTCGGAGAAACACCAGGTTTCGGGATGATCGCCGGGCATGTCGGTGGCGGTCACTCGGCCCGGACCGCCGGCCGCGTACTCGATAGTAAAGGCGTTCGACGGAAAACTAAGACCGGTCCCCAGTGCTTTGAGGTAGGCCTCCTTGCAGGTCCAGGCACGGTAGAACGCCGATGGCCGCTCCGCCTCCGGGAGTCGCTCGAGCGCGGTGCTCTCCGCCGGCGAGAAGAAACGGAGCGCCAAGCCGGAGAAGTCCCTTCCGATGCGTGCGTGCTCCACGTCGATCCCGATGCGTACCCCCCGCGACACGCCGACCAAACCGACCTTCTCCGAATGGGACAGGTTGAAGCTCAGATCCATGTGATCGGCGAGCTGCGGCTTCCCGTGCTCGCCGTACTCGAAGCGCAGGCTAGCCGGCTCGCTATCGACATAGAGTGCTAGGATACGCCTCAACTGGGCCCTGCTGGATGCCTTTTGGCTCCGCTTCCCCTCTCTGACGATACGACGGGCGCGTTCGGATTCGTCCGGGCTCAGGATCTCCCAGTCTTCTTCCGTGACCGTAAGGTCCAGGCGCCACACGTCGACGGCGTCCTCGGTGAGCGGTGTCCAATCCAGGTGAGAGCGCCAGCCTTCAGGCATCTTGAACCCCGCCCTCTTGCTCGACCCACTCGGCTAGGCGGCGCATACCCTCCTCCATCATCACCGTGGGTTCGTAGCCTAGGTCTCGGCGTGCCGCGCTGATATCGAACCAATGTGAAGTCGTGAGTTCTCGGACGATCCACCGCGTCATGCGTGGGTCACCCGAAGCACCTGTGATCGCGTGCAGCTTCTCGAAGACCCATCCGGCGGCCATTGCGGCGGGGAGCGAGACGCTTTTTTCCACGGGCGGCACACCCGCCGTAGCCAACAGCGCGTTGATGAACGTCCAGATCTCGACGGGCTCTCCGGCGGTGATGAAGTAGGGCCGGCCCGTGACACGCGAGGCGGCTTCGCCGCCCGTGATGAGGAGGTCTACGGCCAACAGATGAGCGCGCACCGCGTCGTCGATGTAGGTGTGCCCCGAACGCTTGGGAGGGCTCACGATGCGACGTAGCTGACCCGTCCGAGCGCGATGTACTAGGCGCGGTAGAATGGACGTGTCGCCAGGGCCCCAGACTAGGTGAGGCCTCAGCGCCACCGTCTTCAGGTCGTCGGAGGACGCGGCGAGCACACGCTGCTCCCCCGCCGCTTTGCTCTCACCGTAGAAGGCCTCGAAGTGCTCTGAGTAGCCGACCGATTCGTCGACGCCCTCCAGGTCCGTCTTCCTAAAGGTGACGCTGGGTGTGGACGTGTGAACGAGGACGCCAACACCGCATTCTAGACAAGCGGCGATGACGTTTTCGGTGCCCCGCACATTGGTGTCCCAAAAATCCTTGCGCGCGCCCCCGGCGGCCACCTTCGCGGCGGCATGGAAAACGACGTCCATGCCGCGTACGGCCTCGACGATCGCGTGGGCGTCGGCAACGGAGCCTCGGACTTGTTCGATGTCTTGTTCCGCGAGGGCCGGATGATCCCCTCGGGAGAACCCACGGACCTGATCGCCCCGTTGCTTCAGAGCCCTCGCGACCGCGCCGCCGAGAAACCCTCCGGCGCCGGTGACCAGCGCCTTCAAGTCTCCGCCCCGCCGGGGTTCATGCCAACATTCCTCCGCGACCCGTCGCGCCAGCTCTTGCGACCTGTCACGCCAGTTTCTCCGTTGCCCACTCCGCCAGCTTCTCTCGGAAGATCTTCGCATTGTGGCGCACATCCACCGGAAACGAGTCGTGGAAGAGTATCGTCGCGATCTCTCTGGTGTGATCGTGGCCCTGCGCGATATCGAGGAGCTCTCGGGTCAGGAGGGGTTCGCCATGGAGTGCTGTAGGCTCCTTCTCCACGCATAGAACCGGCTCCGTGCCATCTCCCCTCAATACGCCCACCAGGGCGCTCCTGCGCACTCCGGGGTGGACGTTGAAGACCGCCTCACACGGGATAGTGAACAGTGTGCTCTCGGCAGTCTCGATACGATGGCCCTTCCGGCCGCACATCCACAGGCGCCCGCTGCCATCCAGATAGCCTACATCCCCCATGCGGTGCCACAGCGAACCATCCGAGCCTGGGATCTTGGCAAGCCGGGTAGCCTCGGGCTGCTCGAAGTACTCCGGTGTCACGACCGGCCCGCGGACCGTGATCTCGCCGATCTCTCCGTCGGGGAGAGGAAGGTCGTCCGACCAGCGCTCGATTGGCCGCTCATCAATGGGCAGAATACGAACATGCATTCCCGCGATGGGGGCACCCACGCAGACACCGGCACCCTGGTCCGTCAGATGGCGAGTCTCCTGAAGGATGGCTTCGCTGCCGAGGTAGGCGACGGGCAGCGACTCCGTGGCGCCGTATGATGTGAGAACCTCCACTCCGGCCGGCAGGCAGCGCTGGAAAGTCTCCAGGGCCGGATTCGAAGCGGGGGCCCCCGCCGAGATCGCACGGCGCAACGAGGCCAGTTCGTGGCCGCGATCGGCGCAGTACCGTCCCAGCTTGTCGATGAGTGCGGGCGACGCGAAGAGGTTGGTGCACTCGAAGTCACTGAACGCCTGGAAGAGTAACTCGGGGTCGGATGTACCCGGACGACTGGCATCCATATCGGGTACGATGGAGGCCATGCCAAGCGCAGGCCCGAAGAGGGCGAAGAGCGGAAACGTTGCGAGATCACGCTCGCCGGGCTCGATACCGTACACGTCGCGGAGTGCGTCCACCTGGGCTGAGAACACTCGAAAAGGGGTCACGACACCCTTGGGAACGCCGGTGCTTCCACTGGTAAAGAGGATGGCGGCGGTCTGGTCCGGATCTGGGTCAAGCACGGGGAAAGGGTCCTCTGGTGCCCCGGCCTCCAGAGAAGCGAGGGTGTGCCCTCCCCAGAACAACCGGCGACCGACCGTCACGCTGACCTTGAGCGTCTTCTTGGCCCACCTGAGCACCAGGCGGGCCACGTGAGCTTTCGGGATCCCGATGAACGCATCTGGCCGAGCGTCTGCCAAGCAACGTCCCAGGTTCTTGGTCCCCATGCCGGGATCGACCATGACCGGGATCGCGCCGACTTTGAGCATGGCGAACGTCAGCGCGAAGAACTCGAGGCTCGGTTTGACCATGAGGACCGTGCGCACGCCCTCGCCGATGCCGATATCCACCAGGGCGTGGGCGATGCGGTCGGAGCGTCGGTCAAGTTCGGCGGCGGTCAGCGTGGCGTAGCGTCCCGTGCCGTCGGGGTTTCTTCCGATCGCCACCGCGACGGCCAGAGACTCGGGCTGTTTCCGGGCCATGTCAGGCAGGTAGGCCCCGACGTTGGCGTGTCCGGGCGAAGGGATCGCGTCGGGTGCGGTGGAGACCTCGTTGCTCATACCGCGGATTGGAGCGGATGCGCCTCGATGAAGCCCCTGACGAGCGGTAGGATCTCCTTCGAGGCGTCCTCGAGAACGTAATGCCCGCAGTCGGCGAAACGGTGCACTTCGGCGGCCGGGAAGCGGCCGATCCACTCGTCCAGAAACTCGACGTCGAAGACGAAGTCTCGCATCCCCCAGCACAGGAGTATCGGCAGGTCGGTCAGCTGATTGAGGGAACCTGCCGTGTCTCGCACCGTGGCCCAGGCACGGTCTCCCTCCTTGAGCGGGATATCCTGAATGAAACGATGTACCGCGACGCGATTAGCCCAGGAGTTGTAGGGTTCCAGGTATCCCGCCGCGACATCCTGCGGCATCGGAGCGCGGGTTACGCAGGTACGCACAGCACCCCTCGCGAAGGCGTTGCCGCCACGCACCAGAACGGCGCCGAAGCCCGGGGTGCGTGCCAAGCGGAGAGAGGCGGGGATTCGCTTCGTATCCGGCAGCGGGAAGGCGGCGGTGTTCATCACGACCAGTCGGGAGAGTCGCTCGATGTTCTGAACTACCCATGCCATCCCGATCATTCCTCCCCAGTCGTGGACGACCAAGGTGATATCGCGCAGGTCCAGCTTCTGCACTAAGGAGTCGAGGTCGGCGACACGAGAGTCCAGCGTGTACTCGTAGCTGTCGTCTCCCGGCTTGTCCGAGCGCCCACACCCGATGTGATCCGGCGCGACAGTGCGGTGGTCTCGCTGGAGCTCCTGGATGAGGTCCCTGTAGAGGAAGGACCAGCTCGGGTTGCCGTGGACCATCAGAACGGGGTCACCAGAGCCTTCGTCTACGTAGTGAAGGCGGTGCCCGCCGGTCTCGTGGTAGTGCGGAGCAAACGGATACAGGCTGCTCACCAATCCACTCCCAGCATCATGCAGTTCAATCCGCTCCCGATGCCGAGAAGGCCGACCTTGTGGCCCGGTTCGATAAAGCCCCGCTCCTGTGCCAACGCCGTGGCCACCGGGAGTGCCGCAGTGCCGGTGTTGCCGAGGTACTCATACGTCACGAAGTCGTGTTCCGGGGAGAGCCCCATGGTCTGAAGCATGATTTCACGATGTGCGGAGCCGACCTGGTGACACACCGTGCGATCGATCTGTTCGACCGGCCATTCCATTTCGCTCAAGAAGGCGTCCCAGGTGCGGGCACCCAAGGCTACGCCGTGTTCGAGAACGGCGGCCGCGTCGGTGCTCGCGAACTCCCTCAACCTGGCCTCGGCGCCGCTCGACTGTCCGTCGGGGTGTGCCTCGACGCCCCACCGGCACAGCATGTGGTGTTCGGGGGCTGTCTCGACCACGGCTCCGCGCAGACGTCGCCGGTCCGACTCACCGAAGGAGCCGTCACTCAGGATCACGGCGACCGCCGCAGAACCCCCGGTGAGGGTGGCCAGCGCCGCCTTGAATTCCTCCATGTCCGGATTGCCATTGAGGCGCGCGATGGTCGTGTCGACAATGTCACGGGCGGTCTCACAGCTCACGACCATGCCGGCACGGATCTGGCCCAGCTCGATCCGATTCGCAACATCGAGTATACCGTTCAGGACTCCCAGGCAGGCGTTGCTCACGTCGTAGACGTGGGCGGAGGGCCGGATGGTGTGACCGGCCCTTTGCAGGCCTGCGCCGACGTGACAGGCAGTGGCGGGTTCGAAGTGTTCGCGGCAGACGCCTGCGTAAATCAGCGTATCGAGGGCTTCGGCCGGTACCGGCGAATCTTGGAGCGCCGTGAGCGCGGCCGCGGTGGCACCCTGAGTCACCGTGTAACCCGGCTCCCAGTACCGGCGCTCCTGGATCCCCGTCATCAGGTGAAGCTGCCCTGGCTGGATATGCAGCTTCTTGTAGACCGTGGAGAGGCGCTGCTCCAACTCATCCGAGGTGACCACGGAAGGGGCCAGCTCATATCCAAAGCGCTCTATGACCACGCGCGAATAGCGCACTAACGGGCTCCCAGGCTGAAATCATTCATCGAATAGATCGTTCGGCCGTCGACGGACAAGAATCCGTCGGCCACCAGTGTCCGTCGATCGTCGTCCACCGTAGTGATGCTCGCGCGCACCTCCACCCGCTGGCAACCCGGAACGATCTGGCCGCGGTATCCCCACCGGTGTGGAGTGTCGCCCGGAACCGTCTCGAACTCGGTGGCCTCGGCGAGATCCCACCGGTCCATTGCATAGGTCTTGAGGAGTTGCACGAATGCCTCAAGACCCAGGGACCCAGGCCAAACGGGATCCTCGTAGAAGTGGGCCTCGAAGAACCACTTAGTGGGGTCGACCTCAATCGAGCCTTCGATCCACCCGAGCCCCTCGGGCCCGCCGTCGGGCACAAGGAGGTCGACGTGATCCACCATACGGAAGTCCGCGTCGGGCAGGGGGCGCTCGGGCGATATCGGGAAGCTACTTCCTCTGTCCCGCTCGGCCGCAGAAGGCTCATAGATCACTGCCTCGCGCATCCCGACCTGATCAGCTAGCGCCTGCTCGGAGAAGAAACCGAAGTAGGTCGTCCCCTGGTAAAGAGGACCGAGCCGAGCACTCGTCAGCGACATCGCATAGTGCTGAATGATCATCCCCCCCGACATCGACACGCTGGTCAGTTCCACGTCGGTGGTGATCACATCAGGCCCGGCCGTCAGTCTCGCCAGCTGGACCGCGTCGCCCCCGAGGTTTCGGAAGCGTATGTCCGTCTTGGCCGCCAGGGCCGACCCGACGTACCCTGCGAGCCATCCGCAGGGCTGGAGGGCCACCTCGAGGAGCACCGCGAAGGGCATCTCTTTTTGTCGGTTACTCGCGTAGTACCAGTGATCCTCCGCAACGTCGAACTCTGCAGTTGCCTTAGCGCCGGCCTTCATGATGAACGGCTCACCCTCGACCGCTGTGACCCGGTCCATGAACTGATACGGTGGACGAGGCAGCCTGGCGATACGGCGCGGGCCGCTGTCGAACGAGTGGTAGACATCACCGAACGCCTGGGACGGCTTGCCGCTGCTGAACGCCAGAATACTCGCCTTGTCGTAAGGGACCGACGTGTCCCTTTCGAGGGGAACCACTCTGGGGGGAGCGCTCGGGGCGTCGACCACGGTCATCTCGGACGGGGTGCCGCGTTCCGGAAGCGAGGTTGCCGGGGTCTGATGCGGTACGGCCCCCCCCGCCCCGCGTCGTGCCCATAGTGCTTCCAACTGTTCACGGTTGGTACCGTTCAACCGGACCGACATCTCACGGATATCCACGATGGGCTTGCCGTCGGCGTACATGATTGCGTCGACAATGGCGTACGGTTCCGGACGGTAGCCGAGTTCGCGCACATTGATCTCGTAGGTGACCATCGCCGTCGATGCCAACACCTGCCCACGGCACCTCAGTCGACTCTTCACCTCCATGACGGGTTGCCATGTAGCTTGACCCTCCTCGGCGATCCAGCCCATACGCAGCAGGAAGATCCGTAGCGTGTGGAGGCAGCACTCATACATCAGGGTGCCGGGCATCACCTGGTCGTCGACGAAGTGGCAGGTCAGGAACCAGTCGTCAGGATGGATGTCGGCTTCGGCGACAATGGTACCGATACCATAGCGTCCACCCTCGGGATCGAGTTCTGTGACTCGATGGACCAGCCGCATGCGGTCGCCGGGGATAGTGAGCGGGCGTGTCATGTCGAGGCCGGCGAACTCCTCACCGAAGGCTCCTACCAAGTCTCCTCGCCGCAGGGCCTCCACGCGTTCTTCATCGTAGGACTCCTTGCGCATGGGAGCCAGATCACGCCAGTCGTCGGGCCTCTGTCCTGCGATCTCCCGCTGTTCTAACGCGCTGAGGACGATGCCTTTTCCGGCGTCGAGTTCTCCTTGGCTGAAGAATCCGGCGGAGCCCTCCCGCATGGTCATGAGCGGGCGGCCGTCGACGGTGGCATCGAACTGGAAGCGGAAGAGCCAGGTGTCACCCTGCCGGAAGAAGCGGATGATCTGGATGTCGTACACGATCACCTGGCCCGGCCCTGGCAACTCGCTGTGGAACGTCACCACGGCGTCCAGGAGTCTGTAAACGGCTAACCCGCGGGTTTCCGAGTCGATTCCCAGATATCCAGAAAGAAGTAGGTCTGCTTGCCCGGCTTCGACCGCGACACACGTCGGGATCAGGCCTCCGTCGAGGTACCATGCCCTCTCGAGTACGTCGTGTTCGGTGACGATGCGTCCAGAGGTCATCGACTGCGGCTCCGCTTCGATACTTACGACCCGATCCACAAGCATGAGCGGTTCGTCCGGCAGCCGGACTCGGGTGGGGTGGCCGTCGACGTGGGCGAAGCGGTCGCCGAGTACCTTGCCGATGGAGCCGATGGCGAACTCCATGAGTTGGGTGCGGTCCAGCGCGACAGATCGTTTCGGGACGGGGTTTATGGCAACGGCTTCTGTCGCTACCGGGGTAGTGACCTCGGGTACTGACAGGCTGACGTCGGGCACCAGCGATGTTGGTCCCCCATGGGCCAGCGCGTGCAGGAGATCTTGCTGGTGCGCCAACTGTGCGGCGGCCAACTTTCGCGTGTGTTCGGCCGATCGCAGAAAGGCCTGATGGGTCTCCAAGGTGGACTCGGCGGCGCGGACGGCTACGGCCAGATCCGGCGGGAGTTCCGTGTGCTGCGGCGCCGGATGGATCGGGCTGACAGAGTCGTAGATTCCTGCGGCGAGTTCGTCGACGACGGCCACGGGAATCGTTCCGAACCCCGCCTGGCCAATCGGGACGCGGATCATCCCCGCCGGCCGTTCGACGGCCTCCAGAACCCCAGGGTAGAGCGCTTCGAGATCGACAGGAACTCGCTCCACCAAGAGCATCGCGAGTGACCTGAGGACCGAGGACGGCTCGTCCTGCGTCGATGACGAGATCGAGCGGGCCCGGAAGGGGAGACCGTCTAGGATTTTCGAGATCATGCGTGTGCAGGAAGCGCCCGGCCCCATCTCCAGGAAAATTCGGGTTCCGTCTTCGTAGGCCTGGCGTACGGTCTTCGGGAAGTCCACTCCATGCAGCGCCTGAGCGAGGAGGGAGTCGGCGGCGCGCTCACGGTCGACCTCGTAGGACTCGCCCCACGCCCCACTGTAGAAACGAACACCTTCGGGAGGGCGTGTATCGAGCAAGTGTAGGTCCCTGTACGCGTCCGCGACCTCTTGGGCAACCTCACAGTGCACCGTAGTGACGCCCTGTAGCTCATGGAACGCCGACCCCAAGGCCTCGACGGCCCCAGACACGGCTTCGGCATCTCCACCGATTACGCATTCGTCCGGTGTGTTGATGATGAGGAGGTAGACTCGCTCGCGTCCCTTGAGGACCGCGCGGACCTCCTCTGCCGGCCGGTCCACCACGCCGAGGCTCCACTCTACCCCCGCGTCCTCGTCGAGGCCCCACGCTGAGCGAGCCGCTGTACATGGGCCCGTGAGCTGGGTCTCGAACAGATCGCTCTCGGTGGTCCTCCGCAGCATCTCGTCCCGCTCGTGCCAAGCTCCGGTCGAGAACAGACCGGCCGTCTCTCCCAACGAGTAGCCGATTACCGACTCGGGGCGCACCCCGAATCGGGCCATCAGGTCTGTCGCCAGGGTACCTAGCGCCACCTGAGACAAGATGACGGTGCGGGCGTCGGGCGGAGTGGGTCCGGATCGCCAGATCTCAGAAGCGCGGAGTTGTGAACTCAGCTTCTCACTGGTCGCATCCTGAGCGCGCAGGACGTCGGGCCACTGCAGGCAGAGATCACGACCCATGCCGGCGAACTGACTGCCAGAGCCCGGATAAACGAAACCGAGCTGGCCCTCGGGTCCGAGCGGCTCTCGCGTGAAGAAAACCCGTCCGGCGCTTCGATCGGAGGGGTCGTCACCTGCTTCGACCCGATCGGTAGCCGCCCGGGCCAGAGTCTCGACCTCAGTTGAATCTCGAGCGATGAGCGCGATGGCCCGGCCCGCGCTTGGTCGGAGAGGCTCGTTCGTCCACCAGAGCTGGGCCAGGTCTGACACCCGGACCGGGTCGACGTCACCGGGAGCAGAATCGGAACCTTGCGCTTCAGGGGCGCGCGTCCCTGCTACGAACTCGGCAAGGCGCCTCAATCCCGCCACTATGGCCTCGTCGTCGTCTCCCTCTACCACGAAGAGCCCCTCATTCAGAGGGCCCAATGGGTTCGTACGCTCTTCCTCGCGCATCGCTGCAGTACGCACCGCTGCAGTAGGAACCACTGCAGCATCCGTCTCCGCCGTGGACTCCTCGAGGATGACGTGGGAGCACGAGCCCCCGCGGGAGACTGCCAGAACGCCTGCCCGCCTCGGGCCATCCTCGAGATCGCATACCCAAGGACGGGAGTCCGCCAAGGGAACGAGTCCAGCCTTCTGATCGCGTCCGTCGCTATCGCGACTGCCGTTTCCAGGGACCGTCACGTCTCGGCGCTCTGCCGCCGGAAGAACCTGTTGGTATAGCGCTAGGCTGGCTCCGAGGACCGAAATTAGACCGGCCGCCGCTCCGGTGTGGCCGACCCGACCCTTCGTACATCCGAGGAGCGTGTCGGACCCGTGCACGGAGGACAAGGCCTGAGCTTCGATCTGATCGTCTCGCGGCGTTCCACCCCCATGGCCTTCTACGAAGGGCACGGTCTCAGGGTCGATTCCCGCGACCCTGCAGCTTCGGCGTGCCGCTTCGATGCTGGCTTCCGCCAGGTCCCCGCCGGCACTCCCCATACCGCGCACGACCGCATAGATCCGATCGCCGTCCCGCTGTGCGTCCTCCTCGCGTTTCAGAACCAGAGCGACGGCCCCGTCGCTGGGAACCACGCCTTGGGAATCTCCGCCGAACGGATGGGGAATACCGTCCGCTGCTAGGCCATCCGAGCTCGCGAGCGAGAGAAGGGAACGGACGTCTCCGGACAGGTCCACCGCGCCCACGAGCGCACAGTCGAGGCGGCCCGTCTTGAGCGACCGTATCGCGGCTTGAAGGGCCGACATGCCTGAGGTCTCCTCACTGGCGAGCACGTAGCTCGGGCCTCCGAGTCCGAACTCTCGGGCCACCCGGCTCGCAACGATGGATCCGAGCCCTCCGATAGTACGGTTGGCGTTGAGGGCAGGTGTGAGTGAGTCGCAGAGATCTTCTACCCAATGCTCGAAGTCCGGCCCTTCGGTCGGTTGGTCCATGCGGGCGGCCCAATCGGCGGCGCGGCCTCGAACGGCCCATCTCAAGTGGTAATTGGTCGTGTTGAGGTCGATCTCGATTCCCACGAAGACACCCGTACGAAGGCGCTCGAACTCGTCCAGGCCAGCGTCCGTGATGGCGCCCTTGGCCATTTGCAACATCAGCATCTGCTGAGGAAGCGCCTCTTCGATTTCCTTGGGCGGAATCTTGAATTGGCCGAACGGGATCTCGAGCGCCTCGATAAACCACCCGAGGGGTGGGTCAGGAACGCTCCAGTGGTTGTTCTTCGGGCGGGCCGGGTGGTCGTCCCCTCGTCCCAGGATCCGACGTTGGACGGCCTCGAGGTCCTTCCACGGACCCACGCGGGCGCCCATTCCGACAATGGCGACCCCCTCGCTGGCGGAGCTCAGACCCTCGGAGGTAGGCGTCTCAGCGAGCGTCTCCGCCGTTTCCGACTGTGGGAACTCCGGTACCGCGACGGCGGAGCGTCCCGCGACGGGCTCCGGGGCCTCTTCCAGGAGTACGTGGGCGTTCGTGCCCCCGAAGCCGAAGCCGCTCACTGCGGCCCGACGCGCGTGACCAGTCGGGGCTTCCCACGGTTCTGCCTTCTGTAGCACCCGGAAGGGGCTCTCCGCGAGATCGACCTTGTCGCCCGCTTCCTCGAAGTTCGCTGTCGGCGGCAAGGTCACGTGCTCCATTGCCAGAACCGTCTTTAGCAGTCCTACGGCTCCTGCTCCTGTCAGCAAGTGGCCTGTGTTGGACTTCGCAGAGCCGATAACACAGCGAGCATTTTGAGTCTCATCCTCGGCCCAAAGCGCTCGAAGGCTCGCGAACTCCACGGCGTCTCCCACCGGCGTGCCGGTGGCGTGGCACTCCACCAGGTCGACGTCACTCGGGTGCCAGCCCGCCGAGGCATAGGCACCCTGCATGGCCCGTAACTGGCCTTCTTTGCTCGGGGCCAACAGGCTGCCTTCCACGTCGTTCGAGAGGCCGACGCTCTTCACAACGGCGCGGATGCGGTCCCCGTGTGCGACCGCGTCCGACAGCCTCTTCAAGACCAGGACGCCCGCACCCTCTCCGACCACGAGCCCGTCGCTCTTCTGATCGAACGGCGAGCAGCGTCCAGTGGGCGAGACCGCGAGGAGCTGTGAGAAGCCCATTTGCGTGTACAACGAGTCGGGCCTCGAGAGTCCGCCGGCGAGGACCGCGTCGAGTCGTCCTTCTCGGAGGGCGTCGACGCCGAGTTCCACAGCAAAGAGGGAGGAGGAACATGCCGCATCCAGGCAAAAACGATCTCCCCCCAGTCTCAAGCCCCGAGCAAGCACTGCGGCGGGAAGGCCCGCGACCCAGCGATTGACAGCCCCTACTGGTTCACGATTCTCCGGGGGCATTGGCACACCGGTTGCCCGGAAGACCTCCCGCTCGAAGCGCCTTCCCAGAATCCAGTCCGCCATGGCCGAGGCCGATACGGTCGGAAGGACGAGATTGCCGAGCATGACACCGACACGACCTGGATCTAGCGGATCTGTTACCGCGTCTTGCCAGGCCTGCCGCCCCGCATGAAGAGCGAGATGAACCATGGGGTCGAGTGCGTCGAGTAGCTCGGTCGGAAGGTCGAGTCCTGCGGGGTCTAGCTCAAAGTCCCGGATGAAGCACGCCCGCTTGGAATAGACGTGATCGGCTCGGGCCCGTTCGGGATCGTACGCCTGGTCGAGGTCGAGATGCCACCGGCCCTCTGGGGGCTCAGAGGCGGTGTCGATCCCCTCCTCGACAATATTCCAGAAGTCGTCGAGAGTAGCGGCGCCGGGAAGAATCCCGCCGAGGCCGACGATGGCGATCGGCTCGGATGATGACATAGGGGTTACGCCTTCGTCGACGCGCTCTTTTCGAGTCTGTTCTGGCGGAACGCCTTGCTCAACGAGGAGTCCACCACCGACTCGTAACCTTCGAGACGGGCGAGCAATCGTCCGTCGTCGCCGACCCAGTCGATGTCGGAAACCACTCGGGCGTCCGTGCGGTCACGCACATTGATCACGATTCGCGCGCCGTCTTTTGGGAACGATGGGACGAATTGGCGATAGCGCGTTAGTCGCGAAGGCAATGAGGCCTCCCCAACTCGGTCCGAGGTCCAGACGATCATCGCCTGGAGCCCACTATCGAGCACGAGTGGATCGGCAATCCATCGATTGCGCACGGGCTCCTGCATCCAATCTTTAGGCGGCGGGGCCACCCGGCAGCGCGCTACGAGACCAGTGTCTCCGCAACTCTCGACATCCACCAATCCGCGCATTGCCGGTCCGTGGAAGAGGGTGTCGGAGTAAATCGACTCGATGGACTGGTCCAGCGCGGGAAGGTCCTCCTCCGCATACGGTGTCGCTGCCTCGGGCTGGCGTGAAGCCAAAACGATTTCAGCCCTCGCGTGGAGCACCCGGCGACCGTTGCTACCCCCGCTGCACAGCTCGGCCGTCACGAGGAATTCCTCACCTCGGCGTTGGGCCGCGTCTGCACAGACCCGCACCTGGAAGGATTCCTGCGACTGAACGAGGACGCCCTTGAAGACCCGAAAGTCGTCCACACCGACAAAACGGAGACCCGGATTTCCGTGGAGTGCGCTGTGAGCCAGCCACTCCAGCGTCATGGCCACCGGAAGTACCGCACGCCCGTCCAACACGTGCGACGCCATGAACTCGTGCGTGTCGGTCGTGATGGTCCGCTCGAAGACGGTCGGCAATTCATCCGGAGTCTTGCCATTGGTCGACACGGCCGGTGTGTATTCGGTGGCAGGCACTTGAGAGCCTGATCCGAGAATGAGCACCTCGGTCGGTCCGTCGCAGGCGATTTCGTCGAGAAGGTAGGCGGCGCCACTCTGCATGCCGATCACCTCGATCCCCTCCTCCGAGAACATACCCTTGAGAGCAGGCGTCACCATCCCACCGTCCCAGGGGCCCCAGTTCACGGAGACGACCCTGCAGCCATCCCTACGATCCGCCTCGACCTGAGCCATCTTGTTCAGGACTTCGTTGGCTGCCGCGTAGTCGATCTGCCCCTTTCGGCCGAACCGTGCGGTCGACGACGAGAACATGACCATGACCTTGAGAGGGGCCTCTACCAAGGCGGTGAGCACGGAGCGCAGGCCCCCGACCTTTGTGCCATAGACGGAGGCGAAGTCCTCGTCGCTCTTGTCTTCGATGTTACGGTCGGCCAAGACGCCGGCCCCATGGACGAGGCCGGTGATCGGCCCCAGTTCCTTGATCAACGGCGCGAGGCTGGCGCTCACCGCGTCGGGGTCACGCACATCGACCGACGTGTAGACCACTTCAGATCCGGCCGCCGAAATACGGGCAAGGTTCCGAAGGATTTCTCTGTTGGCCAAGATGCTGTTGAACTCCGCCTGCACTTCCTGAGGGCTGACGCCCGGGCTGGCGTGGGCCACGATCGCACGCTTGATTTCGCCCTCGCTGTCGAGGCCGATCAGCCAATCGGGTTCGCCCGTGGGATCTGGGCTACGTCCCATCAGGATGAGGTGAGGCTGTCCGGCCTCGGCCATGGCGATAGCCACTTCAGCCGTCACGCCACGTGCACCACCGGTGATCAGGACGACGTCGTCCGATCCGAGGGCCGCATGCGTCGCAGGCTCGACGGGACGAGACTCCAGGTAAACAGTCAGGGGGTCACCACTTCCAAGGCCGATCTCGACCGGGCCATCCGCGAGTGCGTAGTTGACGATGTCTGACGCCAAGTTGATCCGATTGGGGTCGACGTCGATGCACTTACAATCGACTTCGCTCCACTCCGCAGCTGCAGTCTTGGTCATTCCTCCCCAGGCACCACCCGTGGGGTCGACGTCTTCAGGAGGAGCTGCCTCGAGGGCGAATCCACCGCCAAGGCAGGTGACGCTGCATAGAAGTGCCCCGCCTTGCAGCGCCGCGCGCCGAAGGACGGGCGCCATGGCCCGTACCCGACCGAAGCCCAAGAGGATGTCTTCGTCGGTTACCTGAGGAGGCACGACCACGATGAGGCCGGCGACGTCGTCGGGCGGCGCGTCTCCCTGGTCTCCGAGCTCCACCTCTTCGGCGGAATAGCCCTGAGCACTGAGTTCTTCGACGACCTGGCCCGAGAGGACATTGCCACTCTTGGTCACCCAGATCTTGGACCCGATAGGAAGGCCGATCGGATTTCCTATCCCTTCGATCGGGCGGAGAGTCGGGATCAAGCGTTCTACGCCGACCGGGGCCGACGTGACCGCCTCTTCAGGTACGGCGACCGTCGCTGATTGAGTCGCCGCGGGGACTTCCACCGTGGGGGGCTCAGTGGGTTGGGCGCCGGACCCCTGGGCGAGCACATCGACGATCTGGCTGAGGGTGCGAAGTTCGCCGAGCTGGTCCGGGGCGACGACCGGGGCGTTGGGAAGCGCTTCTTGGAGCGCTGCCAGAATCTCCACCCGCTTGATTGAGTCGATGCCCAGATCCGCGTCCAGATTCATCGATACGTCGAGCATGTCGACGGGGTATCCCGTCTTGCCCGCTACGACGCCTAGAAGCACTTCAGAGATCCGCGAGGTGTCGAGACTGCCGCTCGATGTGCCGTTCAGCGTGGGCTCTGCTCCATCGGTTGGGTGCTCAGCGGTGGGCGCTGAAGCTTCGACGACGGAATCCGTCATCGGCGAGGGCTCCACCGATTCGGAAACCGATCCGCCCAAGAAATCGACGATCTGTCCCAGAGTCTGGATCTCGCCTAAGTGCTCCGGCGTGATCACGGGGGCGGCCGGCAGCCGTTCCTGAAGTGCGGACAGGATCTCGACCCGCTTGATGGAGTCGATGCCCAGGTCCGCATCGAGTCCCATGGAAAGTTCGAGCATCTCCTCCGGGTAGCCGGTCTTTTCTGAGACGACCGAGAGTAGCGCGGCTGCAATGCCTGCTGCGGCCCCCTCGGTTTCGGCGGAGGGTGCGGGACTTGCTATCACCGGTTCCGCGGCGGGTGAAGGTTCGGAAACCGGGGCCGCGGCCGGGGCCGCAGTGGGGGGCGCGACCGGGGCCGTAACTGGGGCTGGGATCTGGATCACTTCGACCGGTTGCGGCGCTGGGGCTCCTGGCGGGAGGCCCTGTTGGCGGGCGATCGCCTGGATAGTGCGTTCCTGCGACTCGAGAAAGCGTCTGTGAACATCTGCCGTCTGCTCCTGAAGGCGGACGAGCGCTTGGAGGCTGGCCTGGCTCGCACGCATCGCCTCAGCCAGCACTTGAGGGTCTGCTGTGGATACCGAAGCCGGAGGCGCCGGACTGGCCTGATTGACTGCGGCCGGCGCAACCGCCGAAGTGGAGGCCGGTAAGGCGGGGGTGGCCGCCCGAGAGGGCCGCTTCGGGCGTGGATTCACGTAGTTCACACCAGAGATGGGGATGGTCATGGCAGGTTTGCCGGCGGCGATCTTACGCTGCCAGGCTTCGAGCGCTCCGTCGTCCCAGCGATCCAGCGCTACAGCATGCCCTTCAGCGGAGAGCTGAGCGAGAGTACGAGCCAGGTCGACAAGTCCCGCCCTGCGCCCAGACGAGGCGTCGATTGCGACTGTGGTGATGTCTTCGCCGGACAAAATCTCGTCGATGAGGGCCGAAAGTCTACGGCCCGGACCCACCTCGACGAACGTTCTAACGCCGTCTTCGAACATCGCGCGTACGCACGCTACGAACTCCACCGGAGAGGTCAATTGGCTCGCAAGTAGCTCTCGGGCGTCGGTCGAGCGCTCCGGATACGCCGCGCCGGTAGCGTTGGCGAAAACCGGAACATCACTCTCGGTCAGTTCGATGCTTGTCAGGCTCTCGGCAAAGGGTGCGCCAGCCTGGGCAACGAGACTGCTGTGGAAAGCGGCGGCCACGGCCAGGTGCTTGACCCGCACGTCCGCTTTGGAAAGAAGGTCCTGCGCACGCTCGATCTCGTAGGTCACGCCGGAAAGGACGGCCTGCTCGGGAGCGTTGTGGTTGGCGACTATCAGGTCGAGGTCGTGCTCAAGAAGGAATTGCTTTACCCACTTGAGTTCGCCGGATACGGCTAGCATCGATCCGTGATCTCCGTCGCCGACCGCCATCAGTTCACCACGGCGACGTGAGAGCTGGTACAGCTCCATGGGTCGGAGCCGACCCGCAGCGCAAAGAGCTACGAGTTCGCCATAGCTGTGTCCGCAGGTTGCATCGGGGGCGAGACCGAATTGCTCGAGAACACGCATAGCCGCAAGGCTCACAGCCCCGATTGCCGGTTGGGCAATGTCGGTGGCGCGGAGCTGGTTCTCTTGCTGCGATCTCACGGTGTCGTCGAAGGCCGGGTGTGGGTAGATCAGGTCGGCCAGGCCAGGCGTCACCTCGGAGGCGGCGGCCAAAGCGTCCGATGCGGACGGGAAGCGGCACGCCAACTCACGCAGCATGCCGACGTACTGGGCACCCTGTCCAGGAAAACACGCCGCCCACTTGCCCTTTGCAGGTCCCGAACCGAAGTAGATGCCCTGCGGTGTCGCCCAAGACTCCTGCTCGTCCTTCAATTGAGAGAGGGCCATCGAGATCAGATCCGTCAGGGGTGTCCCGTCTCGCTCCACTACCAACAGAAGCCTCGAATAGCTCGAGGCATCGAAACGGGCGCGACTCTCGGCTGCCCGTCCTCGGATGTCGCTCCAATCACCGGTGGTGTCGAAGGCGCCGAGTTGCGCAGCGAGGGCCTCGCGACCGTCGGCAGAGAACGCGATCAGCTGATCGCGTCCGTCCCAGTCGACCTCGGTTGCCTGCGACTCGTACTCTTCCACAACGCAGTGGAAGTTGCTGCCGCCGAACCCGAAGGCGCTTACACCCGCGCGCCGAGGATGCCCACTCTTGGGCATCCAGGGACGCTTCTCGGTGTTCACATAAAAAGGAGTCTCACCGACGGCGACCGCTTCGTTGGGGCTCTCCACCTTGATCGTGGGCGGTAGAGTCTTGTGGTGCAGCGCCATGGCCGTCTTGATGAGGCCTGCCGCTCCGGCGGCGGCCTTCGTGTGGCCGATCATCGACTTTACGGAGCCTAGGGCACACCAGGTGCCCTCTTCGCTGGCTTCGCGGTAGACGGTGGTAAGGCCCTTGACCTCGGTCGCATCTCCCACGCGGGTGCCGGTCCCGTGACCCTCCACAAGCTCGACAGTGTCCGGCCGAATACCCGCACTCGCATACGCTGCCCGCAACGCCCTCGCTTGTCCTTCGGAAGCAGGCGCGTACACGGCCTGTCCTTTTCCGTCTGAGGACGACCCGATGCCCTTGATGACCGCATAGATCCGGTCGCCGTCGCGCTCGGCGTCGCCGAGTCGCTTCAAGACCACCATCCCGACGCCCTCGCCCAGAATGGTGCCATCGGCTTCGTCGTTGAACGGGCGTGCATTCCCCGTAGCCGAAAGCGCCGGCGTCTTGGAGAAGCACATGTACATGAAGATATCGTTGAACGTGTCGAGCCCGCCGCTCAGGACCATGTCGGTACGTCCCGCCTCGAGCTCGAGCGCCGCTAGGTGTACTGCGCTGAGAGACGATGCACACGCGGCGTCGACGATGCAGTTGGTGCCGTGAAGGTCGAGACGATTAGCGATGCGGCCGGCTACGACATTGGCCAGGAGTCCGGGAAACGAGTTCTCCTGCCAGGGGACGTATCCCTCGCCGATGCGCTCGATGACATCTTCGGTCGTGTCGGGATCTACGCCAGCTTCCTCGAGGGCCTTTCGCCAGATCGGGTGCCCAAGGCGCGCACCGAGCGGGATCACCAGCGGAAGCGTACCGCTGACTCCCAGAATGACACTCGTCTTCTCCCGATCGAACTCTCGGCCGTCCTCTCCGTAGCCCGCGTCCGCGAGTGCCTGCCGAGCTACATGCAAGCCGATCAACTGAGTGGAGTCGGTGGCTTCGAGGTCTCGCGGCGAGATGCCGAAGGCCATGGGCTCGAAGTCGATCGGGTCGATGAAGCCGCCGCGACGGCCATAGGTCATATCGGGCTTCTTGGGGTCGGCGTCGAAGTACTCGGACGTCTTCCAGTGCGACTCGGGAATCTCGGTGATCGCATCGACACCGTTCAGCACGTTCGCCCAGTAGTCCTGTAGGCCGTCGGCCTTCGGGAATACGCAGCCGATGCCGACAATGGCTATAGGTGATTGGGCCACATCGCGGCCTTTATTACGATCGCTCAAGACAGCAGTTCCTCGAGTTCGTCTGTTTCGCAGGGGCGAACGTCGACACAGACGGCCGGCAGCTCAATTCCCTGGCTGCGCAGGGCGTTCGCCCTTGTAATGACCGCAGCACCATGCAACATGTTATGTGCCACGCTTACCGCGCGACGACTCTCCCAGGGCTCCAATACGCTGCCCCGGACCCACTCGTTGAAGGCACCCATCGCGGGGCCGCACCAGACCTGATAGTCCATCTCTCGACCTGGCTCACCTCGGTTCGCCCATCGGGACGACATCCCCAAATACCACCGAAAAACCAGCGCCATCCGATGTTTCGGATCGCGCTCAGCCTTCTCGACCTGTCCCACGTCACGGGCTTCCCAGAAACTACGCGTCTCGGTCCAGATCTCGTCCAATGACATACGGAAAATCGTGCGTTCGAGATTCTGCCGTTCGGCGTCGGGAATGTCTTCGAGACTCCCGTGCGCCCTATATAGATCATAGAGGCGGTGTGCCCTCATAGGAAACATCGTTCCGCGCTTGAGGACCTGCAACCTGACGCCCATCTCGAACATGTCTGCGGCCGGCGCCATGGTCACGTCGGCTTGCTCGGCTTCGGCGAGCATTTTTCGGACCGTATCCGAGGTTCCGGCCTCTCGGCACGCCTGATTGACCGAGCCGGTCATCACGTAGTCCGCCCCCATCGCGAACGCTGCGGCGACCGAATGAGGGGTTGAGATGCCGCCTGCCGCCCCGACACGCAAAGGTATCCGGTAGTCGTGCTCTACTTGGAGCCGATCGCGGAGGGCGAGCATGGTGGGGAGGAGCGCGATGGCGGGGCGGTTGTCGGTGTGCCCGCCGGAATCGGCTTCCACGGTCAGGTCCTGCGCGACCGGCACACTCTCGGCCATGCGGGCCTGTTCTTCGGTCAGGTCCCCGCGAGCTACGAGTTCGGCCAGCATTTTTGCCGGCGCCGGGGCGAAGAACCTACGAGCTACCTCGACGCGCGAGACCTTGGCCACCACCCGGTGGGGAGTCACGATCCGGCCCGACGAATCGGCGTGAATACCGTGGAGGCGATACCCCACGAGGGGAAGCGTGAGGTCCATATAGGCCGACGCCGACACCCGTCTCACCCCACGTCGAACATAGAGGTCGGCAACCGCCTCTTCGAGCAGGGGTTCATAGGGGCTATGAATCAGGTTGAAGCCCCACGGAAGGTTGCCGAGCCGGGTGGAGATGTGGTCGATGGCATCTTCGACCGGTCCAGGTCCGAGGCCGGCGGCACCGAAGAACGACAAGATGCCCGCTCGTCCCATGGATTCGACGAGTTCTACCGATGCGATGCCGTTCGCCATGGCCCCGACTAGGTAGCAGAAGCGAACGCCATGATCCCGCGCAAACCCTGCGGACCCGAGGTTTTGCGGTCTGCACGCCGGTGCCCAGGCCAGCAGCGGGAGGCCTCCCACCTGTGGATCGCCACCGATCTCGACACTGCCCCGGTTGGAGAGCGCGAAGGAATCGCCGTGATCAACGGCATAGAGGGGCGATCCAACACGGGATAGCCCGTGGGCGAACTCCTCTTCGGTGGTGAGGAGTTCGCCCGCGGGCCCATGCCACGAGCCGATAGGCGCATTAGTCCGTGTCTGTAGATTCGACATCCAGTGCCCCTCGCGCGGGGCCTGGTGCGTACTTCGCCGGACCATTTCTCGGGCCCCTCCGGGCTCTATTTTTCTCCCCTGCGCCATTAAATGTGCATTCGGCGTCGTGGGATGTCGAGGTTTTCTACCGTTTTACGGCCACCCCGAGCACTTCGAAACGAGCATTGAAGAGCAGGGTGCCCGCTCCGATGAATGCGCGCGCCGGAAACTCGGTCGTGAAGTAGGTGCGGTATACGCTATTGAAGGCACCGTAGTCCGCGACATCGGAGCTGTAAATCTGCACCATTACTAGGTCGTTCATGGTCATGCCGGCGTTTTCAAGGGCCGCCTGCATGCCGTTGAGTACGTTGGTGGCTTCCGCCTCGGCTGTGGCGGGGACCTGCCCGCCTTCGAGACCGAGCATGCCGGACAGATACAGGGTGTTCTCGACCTGCACGGCCCCGCTGAACGGAAGGACGTCGTCCCCGTCTGCGGGGGAGCGGCCGCCGTAGTAGGTCCGATCCTGCGCGGACAGATCGGCAGTGGCCACGGTGGCCACGATGAGGAGTGCGAGGGCTGCGACGTTTCGGATGCTCATGGATCGTCTCACGGACAAGGGGTGCGACAGGGGCCTCGAGGAGGACATGTGCCTCTCGGACGGATGCGCACGGTAGAGGAAGGCCGAAGTGCGGGCAAGGTGGAGAACGGCTACCCGATCAGGCCTATCATCAGGACCTTGCCCCCCCCCCCCGGGCCGAGCGGCTCCGCGAGGAGATCACGGCGCACCTACTGCGCTGACTACCGACCCCTCTCCCACACCCCTTCCTGCGCCATGAGCGCTTCAATCTCATCCGGCTCGATGGGTGAGTGGCCGGTGAGCCACTCGTGCCCGTCCTCAGTAACCAGGACCACGTCCTCGAAGCGAATCGACCAATCCTCGTGGCTCACCCGCCACTCGATGACGAAGCACATCCCCGGCTCCCACGGGATGTCATAGAAGCCGACATCATGGATTTCCATTCCGACGAAGTGGCTGATGCCGTAGGTGTTGGTCACGTCGCGGAGTCCGACCTCGTCCATAAGCCGGTCTTTGAGGGCCTGGCTCCCGGCGAACGTTCCGCCCGGTTTCACTGCAGCGATCAATTGCTTCTGCACGCGCGTTATGACCTCGGCGATGCGCCGCTGTTCGGGAGTGTACTCGCCGCTCACCGGGATGGTGCGCCCGAAGTCTGCCGTGAAATGAGCGTACTCGGCGCCGATGTCGTAACTGAGCATCTGTCCGTCGCTCACGTGCCAGGGGCCGAGTCTGGGACGGACCCCAATCGGCCAGTCACGCCCGCCGCCTCTCGGGGCGACCCCCGGGCCTGACGGAGTGACGTTGGTCCGGAAGGACGGGGCCGCGTGCTCATACTCGAACGTGAAGTTGACGATGGCTGCGATCTGCTGCGTGGTCATCTCCTCACGGACCGCCTTGGCGGACTCCATGAACGCCTGGACCGTAATGTCGGACGCCTTCCGGAGCATCTCGATCGAGTACTCGTCGTGGATCATGCGCAGACGGTTTAGAATGTCGGACGCGTCCTTCATTTGGACTTCGGGCGAGAAGTACCTGAGCCGATTGGCTAGGTCGAGTCGCTCGGGCGGCGTCTCGGCGAGATTCAGGAACCGCTGGTAGTTGAAGTAGACGTACTTCTCCGTTCCCCAGGAGCGGGACAGGTCGGAGGCAAGAGCCTTGGCTCCTCGCTGGTGCGTGCGCAGGAGGGAGTAGTCGGTGATGGCGTCGGACAAGTGCTCGTTGAGGAACTCATAGGGGTAGACATGCGCGATTCCTGTCAGGTCCGCCATCTCCTGGGGGTCCTGGGAGGTATAGAGGATCTCCCGGTAGGTCTCAGCGTCGGGTGCGAGGACGAGCGCCGACCCATAGGCGTCGCCCGCTTCGAGCCCGGTCAGGTAGATGAAGTCATGCAGATCCGAGTGATCCACGAAGAATTCGTAGATCTTGTTCTGGTCCTCGATGTCGGCCACGACGATGGCGATTCCACCGTCCATGGCGTTCAGGAAGTTGGCACGACGTTGACTATGGAGCGCCTTGTCCGGAGGCTCGAAGGCACGTTGGCCCTGGAGGGGCGAGGTGATCGCGAGCGCCGCCGTGAGCAGCAGTAGGGTCTGTTTCATGGTCAATTCCTCCGCACGAAGTCAGCGTCCATCAACACCCAGGTGTCGGGGTCGAGCACGACGGATCCCGGTTCTCCGCTTACGGAGATCGTGAATCGGTTGGTCCTCTCATTCACTTGTAGCAATTCGGTGCCGATCTCACTCCCGTCGGGAGCATAGATGCCTACCTGGACCGGCATCTTGAACGAGTAGCCACCTTGGACTTGGTTCAGTTCGACCTCGATGGTGCCCGTTCCAGAGTCGTAGCGCCAGCCCCCCTCGTAGTCGAGCCAGCCGCCCTGATAGAGCCATTGTTGGAAGAATTCGGATAGGTCACGATCGGAAGCTTCTTCCATGGCTCTTCGGAAGTCGGCGGTCGTGGCGTTCTTGTCTTGGTACAGTGCGTAGTATGCCTGGATACCGCTCCAAAACGCCTCGTCGCCGATGATCCCCCGGAGCATGTGCAGGGTCCAGCCGCCCTTCTGATAGGTCTGGGAGGAAGTGACCCGCCCCATGTCGTCCAAGTTGTCATGGACGATCGTGTAGTCGGGATTCTCGGCTTGGAAGGTGCGCACTCGGTCCCGGCTCGCCTCGAGTCCCTCGACGAAGTCGTCCCTTCCGTATTGGTGTTCGCGGAACAGGAGTGTGAAATAGGTCGCGAAGCCCTCACTCAGCCAGACGTCGTCCCAGTCGTACTCTGTGACGGCGTTGCCGAACCACTGATGCGCGATCTCGTGGATGATGACGTTTTGCCAGCGGGTGGTACGTTCGCCCGTGACCGAGTTGTCGCCGTAGAAAATCGAACTCGCGGCCTCCATTCCCCCACCCACGCTGTTGGACTGGATGTTGGCGAGCTTCTCGTAGGAATACGGTCCCACCCAGTCGCCGTAGAACTCGAGGACCAGCTTGGTAGTCTCATCGAAGTCGTAGAAGCCGGCATCTCGATCCTGATAGTAGACCCAGGTCTGGATCGCCTTGCCCATGTAGTCGTCGACGTGCTGCACGGCGAAGCGGGCGACTCCCAGATTGTACAGCCACGTGGCGATCGGAACGGACTGCTTCCAGTGGGTGAGGAGCATGCCATCGGGTAAGGCGGTCTCCTCGATCTTCAGCCCGTTGGACACGACCTGGTAGTGGTCGGGCGCCGTGACGATCATCTCGCTGGTCGCCTTGTCATACGGGTGGTCGATGGTAGGCAGCCAGTTCCGCGCCCGGTTGGGCCAGTCGTCACTGAAGAAGGTCCGGTCCCCATGTTTGTTTGGGCCGATCTTCAGGCCGGCGGCAGGGATGCCCCTGTAGTGGACAGTGTACTGGCTTCGTTGATTCGCCTGCGTCGCTTCTGGCAGCGTGATGAACAGTACGTCGTCCTCGTGGGTGAACGTGACGTCGCCGTCACTCGAGGTGACTCCGCTCACCGCCATCCCCTGTCCATTGCCCCCCTGATTGACCAAATCTAGGCGTACCCGCGTGAGTCCCGGCGCAAGAAAGCGGATATCAATGGTCGCCTCGCCCATGATCTCATCTGTGGAATCACTCAGGGTGAGCCGGAACGCGTAGTTGAGCGCGTCGATATTGGGGTTCTTGGGGTAGGTGTCCGTGGGTCCGGTACCAGCCCCCGAGGTGGTCAAAAGGGCCAGTACAAGAAGAACGTGCTTCATGCGTTGCTACTCTCTCAATCGTTCAGAGGCTGGGTACTCACCCGTTTCCGAGCGAGCGGACCCGGGCAGTCCGGTGATCCACTCCCTGAATGTGAGGAGGGGACGCCCCTCCGTCGAGGCGTCCCCCCTAAGCTGTCGATCCCTGGTGTGTCTGGAGCTTCCTAGCCCGACGCTCGCTTGTGCACGCTCTCCACACAGCGCCACGCGGACTCGATCGCCCCTTCCATCCACGCCGGCTGTTCTCCGGCACCAGCGGAGCCGAAGTAGATCCGGCCATCGCCTTTGTGCAGCTCGGCCATGTCTTCCGGCTCGGTACGTCTTCCGTATGCGCCGCGGCTGTACTCGACCTTGTCCCACCAGATGCAGTAGGCCTGCTCGAGCTCTTCCCGCATCTGAGGGTGGATCTTACTCGCCTGTGTCAGCACGTGTTCAATCCGACCAGCCAGAGGCTTCGTATCCATATCCCCCGTATTCCCGTTGCCGTAGAAACCGAGGAGGACACCCTTCTGGGTGAAGTATCCGTTGGACGGGTAGGAGAACTCGCCGAGTTGGAGACTGCGGCCGTAGATGTGTCCGCCGTAGATGCCGTCGTCCTCTTCCCAGAACCGCCGCTTCATCTGTAGTCCCATCTTGGCGCTGCCGCTGTGCGAGATGTCAGCCACAATGGCTGAGGTTTCCTCTGAAAGGTTCACCTCGATCCTCTGCAGGATGGACATCGGAAGGCAGCTGACGCAGTAGTCGCCGGTCTCCTCTCGCTCTTCTCCGGTGCGAGTGTCCTTGTAAACCACCCGGACGCCGTCTTCTGTCTGGGTCACGCTCTGTACGGCCGAGCCCATGCTGAGGGTGTCACCGACGGCCTCCGCAATGGCGTTCGGGATCGCTTGCATACCACCGACGGCCTGGAAGACGGGCGCGCCTCCACCGGTCGATCGGACGAGCGAGTGCACCTGGTTTCCGAATCCGGATTGCAGCAGGGCGCTCAGGTCATAGCGCTCTTCGTTGCCGCGCTGTGCCGGCGGTTTGTAAACGTAGTCCGCCGAGTCGAGATAACCGGAGCTCACTAGGAACTCGATCAGCTTCTCCTTGTCCTCGTCCGAGAGGGCGACGTCGATCTCACCCTGATCGAGTGCTTTGGCGAGAAGCTCGTTGGTGGACCCCCAGAGGTCGGCCTTCACCTCACGCAGGCGGACCTTCTTACCGGCGAGAGCACCCCGCTCGCGGTCTTCCTCCCACATGTAGTTGGCGTCGCTGGTGTTCAAGAAGATTTCGACGGGGACGTTCATCTCGCGGCAATACCCGAGCACGCCCTCGTGTGCGTTCGGAATGCGCCAGGCGCCGCCGTTGATGTACTGTCCCTCGTCGAACTGACATTCCTGGGTCTCGCCGCCGTCGAGTTCGGTGTGCCCATCGCCCCTCCTGATGCTCCAGATCAGGCCGCCGACCCGGTCCCGTGCTTCCAGGATGCGGGTGTCGTAACCCAGCTTGCCGAGCTCGTAACCGACCACCAATCCGGCCAGCCCTCCTCCGAGCACGATGACCTTCGCATCCGCGTCCGTCCGGGCGAGGCGCGGTCGTGGACCCGCGGGTTGCCCCATGAGGTCCCAGGCACCCATGGCGCCCATCATGAGGGAGGAGGAGCCGACCATGCCGAATCGTTGCAGGACCTGGCGTCTGGTCAGGTTGGAAGGATTAAATCGCTCATGAGATCCGTCGTTTTTCATCAAGATCCCCCAATGATGCGTTGATCTGCTCACCGAGTCGGGGTCGACACGTCAGTGCCCGGATTCGGTGGGCTTTCGAAAGCCGGTGCATGATGTGCACATGTCGGCCTGTTGGGCAAGCGCTACGTGTGAATTTCGCTACACCACTGGCCGAGATCGGCAGCGACGTGCCGACTCACTCGCGATAAGCCGAACCAACCAGCTCCTCCACCTCGTCCACTGTCGTCGGCAACCCCGCCGAAAGAACATCATGCCCGTCCTCGGTCACGGCCACGACGTCCTCGAGCGTGACGCGAAGCCCGAACTCCGGAGCCGTCAGGACCATCTCGAAGGCCATGATCTGGCCCGGCACCAACGGCGAGGTGCGATCATTGTGGATCGAGATGTTCGTGCCGAGAAAGTGACCCGGGCCACCCGTAGGTTGGCCGTACCGCTCCACGAACGTTGTGGCCGACTTGAGCAGCCAGTCTTCCTCGATCGAGTCGAGTTGATCGGCCACCGCATCGGACGCTGCGTTGCCTACCTCGATCCAGGTATTGCCGGGGCGGATGGCATCGAGCGCCGCCCAGTACGCGACTAGGTAGAGTTCGTAGAGTGCCCGATACTCGGGTGAGAAGGTGCCATCCACTGGTACAGTCCGTGCGATATCCGAGATGTGGTAGTTGAATTCCGCGGAGTGGTCGATCAATACGACCTCGCCCGTCTGCATGATTCGGTTCCCGCCGTCGTAGTCACGAAACAGTTGGACGAAGCTCTTTTGCAGGTTGGGGCCTGACTGGATGTTCGCCGCATAAGCGAGTCGCTGTGCGCCCTTCCGTCTCATTTCGCCCTCGATACGGCTGGCGACCTCGCGGTCGGCAACGCCCGGCTTCACGTGCCGGAGTCCCTCGATCAGCCCGGCGACCGAGATCTGGGCAACGTCACGCATGAGCCGTATCTCGGCGGGAGACTTGGCCTTCCACGTCCGGCGGAGCGCTGGGAGCAGGTTCAGCACTTCCGTGCCGCGATAGCGCCGGCGAATCCGGTCCGCGACCAGATCCTCCGGCATGGTACCAGCCGCCAGGCTGGGGAGGAGGTCGGAGAACTTCTCTCCAGTGCCGAAGCCCACACCGCCCTCTGCCCGCTCTCGCTGCATCATGAATAGGGGCAGCCCCCCTTCGACCGCCGCTTCAAGGCGGTCTTCCAGGCTGGAGAGGGGTTGGACATCACTGATGCCGAGTGCCGCGAGGCGGTCCAAGGCCTCGGCGTTGTTGGCCGCGTCGGGGAGCAGCACCGAAACGCCATCATCTCCCTGCAAGAGCACGACGGCCCCTGCCTCCTCTACGCCTGTTAGGTAGATCACATCCTCGGTCTGCTTGAACTCACGGAGGCGAAAGTACGGATCGAACCGGCGCTCGTCCCAAGCGTCCATCGGGTCCTTGGACCCGAATAACAACACGACTCCCGCGTCCGTCTCCGCGGCCAAGCGGGTCCGGCGCCCCGCATACTCTGCGGCGTCGAAGTAGTCACTGAGGGTGGCGGACAGGGCGGTTGTTTCGGCCTCTCCACCCGTGGCGGCACTGGATCCCTCCGAGTCACTCGGCGCACCACAGCTGATTCCGGCCGCCAACGCGACAACCAGGGAAGCGAGGGCCAGAATCTGTCGGGGTGGGCTGCCGAACGCGCGCATACTTCCTCCCAGGTACTCGAGACTCGTCGTAAGGGAATATTACGAACCGTTAGCGGTGGCGGGGGTGGGTCGCTAATTTCTTAGACTGAGCGTCGGGGGGGCGTTGAGCAATGGGGTGCGGACAAGCCTCCTTCCTTCGGCGAGTGAATTCGTTCTTGGTTATTTGGGCCTGGAGGGCACTATGAAGAGAGTACTTACGACTGTCGCGGCAGCCATCATGGTTATGGCGTTTGCGGCTCCGGTCTCGGCCCAAAACGGGCGCGACCTGAGCCCGGAAGAGCAGGCGGCACGCCAGGCGGAGCGTGAGCGCGCGCGTCAGGAAATGATGCGTATGCCCAATCCCATCGAACCGCTCAACTCGGTGTGGATCGACGAACTCACTTGGATCGAAGTGCGGGACCTGATCGCATCGGGTACCACCACCGCGATCATCCCGACCGGTGGGGTTGAGCAGAACGGCCCGTACCTGGCCAACGGCAAGCACAACTACGTGCTGCAGGGAGCCTGTGACCAGATCGCCCGGAGGCTGGGCAACGCCCTGTGCACCCCGGTCTTGAAGCTGGTCCCCGAGGGTGATCCCGAGAACATCTCCTATCCGGGAACGTTGAGCCTTCGCCAAGAGACCTTCCGCATGGTGCTCCAGGACGTTGGAAACAGCCTCAAGAGCCAGGGCTTCACCGACGTCATTCTCATCGGGGACAGCGGGGGGAACCAGCGGGGCCTCGAGGCTACCGCGATTACCCTGAATGCGAGTTGGGCCGGTAGTGGTGCCACGGCGTATTTCATCCCCGAGTACTACAACTACAACGACGTCGGGCAGTACATGGAGGAGGAGTTGGGCTACGTGGAGACTATAAACGACGGACACCACGATGACTTCTATATCACGTCACTGATGATGGTGACGTCTCCGGAGTCGGTTCGGTACCACCAACGCGTGGCAGCGGACGAGGCGACCATCAACGGCCTGAGCATCGCTCCGATTAACCAGGCGCTCGAAGTCGGCCACAAGTTGATGGAGTTTCGGACCAACGCCACCGTGAAGGCCATCCACGCGGCGATGCACGGGGCGGGGAACTAGAGGTCACGCGGTCACTCTCTTTAGAGTAGTGGTCCCGAGAGGTCGAGAATGAAGAGACGCGGCATGTTCGGTTTTCTGGTGCTTCTCGCGCTTGTGGGGTTGTTCCGCCCCGACGCGATGTTTGCCCAGGCTCGCCTGGACGACGGCTCTTCTGGAGGACAGCTCGACTCGGCGGTCCGACAGTATCTGGCGAGCTATGCGAGCCCTGATGTGCGTGGACCGGCTCCCGTTGGAGATGTGTCGAGGAGCACCGGTTCTGTGCTCTCGATCCCGGCCGATTCGCTCACGGCAGTGGTAAAGCAGTACTGCGTGGTGTGCCACAACGATGTCATGTTGACCGGGAACCTGACGCTCTCCGATTTCGATGTCGCTTCGGCGCCCGAAATGGCCGTCAGGGCCGAAAAGATGATCGTGAAACTCCGAGCGGGAATGATGCCAATCCCGGGTGCTCCCCGGCCGAGCCCCGACACGCTCTTGGCGTTGGTGGAGACCCTCGAACAGCTCATCGACGAGGCGGCCGCATCAGATCCCAATCCGGGGCACCGCACCTTTCAGAGGCTCAATCGGGCGGAATACTCGGCCTCCATCAAGGATCTCCTCGGACTCGACGTAGACGCCGGAGCGTACCTCCCGCTCGACACCAAGAGCGCCAATTTCGACAACATTGCCGACGTTCAGATGCTCTCGCCGACACTCATGAACGCGTATTTGGGCGCGGCGAGTGAGATCAGGCGTTTGGCGGTGGGTAATCCGCATGCCTCGGCGAGCGAGGCGACCTTCAGGGTCTCTCGCTGGAACTCTCAGACGGAGCGGGTGGAGGGTGCTCCGCGCGGTACGCGTGGCGGAATCTCGGTGGTGCACGATTTCCCCGCGGACGGCGAATACCTCTTCCGGGTCTCGTTTCACCATGAGACGACCGGAGCCCTCTACGGCAGCGGGCGGGCGGCGCTACATACCGCCGAGGCTCTGGAACAGGTCGAAATCTCGGTCGATGGAGAGCGAGTCGCGCTCATGGAGATCGACCGTTGGATGCACGTTTCCGATCCCGATGGAGTGAACCTGCGAACCGGTCTGATCGCTGTGAAGGCTGGCCCGCGCCGCGTCACGACGGCGTTCATCAAGCGGTTCGAAGGACCGCTCCAGGACCTGGTGTCGCCGCACGATTGGTCCCTGGCCAGCACCAGCATCGCGGATGCCTACGGCTTCACGAGCCTGCCGCACCTGAGGGACATGGCCATCAATGGGCCACACAATTCCACGGGTGTGTCCGAGACGCCGAGCCGAATCAGGCTCTTCACGTGCCGGCCCACGGCGCTCGCCGAAGAAGAGGCGTGCGCGGAAGAGATCATCGGGCGACTCGGTGCCCAGGCGTACCGTCGTCCGCTGACCGGTGACAACCTTGCCGACCTGATGTCCTTCTATGCCCTCGGGTCCGAAGACGGAGGCTTCGAGGCTGGAATCGGCATGGCGTTGGAGGCGATTCTCGCGAGTCCCCATTTCGTTTTCCGTTTCGAGGAACCGACCGCATCAGCGGAGCCCGGTGAAGACTACCGGATCAGCGATGAGGATCTCGCGTCGCGCTTGTCGTTCTTCCTTTGGGGTACTCCGCCCGACAGGGAGCTAGAGGCGGTCGCAAACGAGGGGCGCCTTTCCGATCCGGGCCGGTTGGAGGCTCAGGTTCGTCGGATGCTGGCGGACCCGCGTGCCGAGGCCTTGGGGACCCGTTTCGCGGGGCAGTGGCTGCGGCTGCAGGATCTTGAGAAGATTCACCCGGACGTGCGGCTCTATCCCGACTTCGACCAACAGCTCAAGTCGGCCATGACGCGTGAGACCGAGTTGTTCTTCAACAGCTTGGTCCGAGAAGACCGGAGTGTCTTCGATATGTTCACGGCCGACTACACCTATGTGAACGAGCGTTTGGCCAGGCACTATGGGATTCCGGCGGTGACGGGTACAGCGTTTCGGCGAGTCGAACTCGCCGACAACGTACGGAGGGGCCTGTTGGGGCATGCGAGTGTGCTGACGCTCACGTCCCATGCCAGTCGGACCTCTCCAGTGCTTCGCGGAAAGTGGGTTATGGAGGTGCTGCTCGGTACGCCGCCACCACCGCCGCCCCCCGGGGTTCCGGACCTCGATCAGACGGAAGGGTCGCAGGGCGGGCGCATGCTCACGACCCGAGAGCGGATGGAGATGCACCGATCCAACCCGGTGTGCAGCTCCTGCCACAAGTTCATGGATCCGATCGGACTGGCGCTGGACAACTTCGATGTCACAGGCAAATGGCGCATTCGGGAAAACGGCATGCCGCTAGACACACAAGGTGAGCTGTACGACGGGACGCCAATCACGAGTCCAGAAGATCTGAGAAGGGCTCTCCTCGAGAGGCCTATCCCACTGGTCCGGACTTTCACGGAAAATCTCATGGCCTACGCCCTAGGGCGCCGCGTCGAGCACTACGACAAGCCGACCGTCCGTGCTATCGCTAAGAGCGCTGAGCAGAACGACTACCGCATCTCGTCATTTATTCTAGGGATTGTGCAGAGCCCGGCGTTCCAGATGAGCCGTGCCGAATCAGTTGTTGAAGATGGGGCCGGGGGCTCTTGATCAGGGTGGAGTGAGAACCAAGTACCTGCGTGGGTCGCTGCTAGTCGATCGACGTCGCATCCGGGAGAAAGTCGATGGAGTTCATCACAGGCAAGCACATTTCGCGGCGCGAGGTCCTGAGGGGCCTGGGTGCTACGGTGGCGTTGCCGCTCCTCGATGCCATGGTGCCGGCAGGCAGGCTTTGGGCGAGAAGTGCCGATGCGGCGGATCCGACCCGGTTGGTCGCCATCGAGATGGTTCACGGCGCGGCAGGCGCTAGTGAATACGGAGCTTCACAGAACCTGTGGTCCCCCGCTGCGGTCGGTCGGGAGTTCGATCTGAGCCCCACCAGCATGAGTTCGCTGGAGCCGTTCCGGGACTACCTGACGATCATTAGCGACACCGACGTAAGGAATGCGGAGGCGTTTCAGGCCAAGGAGGTGGGCGGCGACCACTTCCGCTCCAGCGCGACTTTCCTGACCCAGGCGCACCCCAAGCAGACTGAGAGTTCCGACGTCGCGGTGGGTGCGTCGCTGGACCAGATCTACGCTCGGCGGTTCGGTCAGGACACGCCGATCCCGTCGCTACAACTCTGCATCGAAAACGTGGATCAGGCGGGTGGTTGCGCGTATGGCTATGCGTGTGTCTACACCGACACCATCAGCTGGGCCTCGCCCACCGAACCCCTCCCCATGATTCGCGATCCGCGCGTAGCCTTCGACCAGCTCTTTGGGGCCGGCGGGAGCGCAGAGGAGCGGGCCGAACGTCGGCGCACGAGTCGTAGCATCCTCGACTGGATCACCGGAGAAGTGGCGAGTCTTCAGAGGCAACTCAGTGCTGGCGACCGCGTCCGGATGGATCAGTACCTCGAGGACATCCGCGAGATCGAACGAAGGATCCAGAGGGTGGAGGCCTACAACCTGAGTGGCGAATTGCGCGAGCTACCCGAGGCCCCGGCCGGCGTCCCCGACTCGTACGAGGAGCACGTGAAGATCATGTTCGATCTTCAGGCGCTCGCCTTCCAGTCGGACATGACCCGGGTCTTCTCGTTCAAGATGGGACGCGACGCGTCCAGCCGGGTCTATCCCGAAAGCGGGTCGGACAAGCCGTTCCACCCCGCGTCACACCACGGTGGTAACGAGAGAGCGATCGAAGAGTTCTCGGTCATCAATCGTTACCACGTCGGTCTGGTACCCTACTTCCTCGAGAAGCTGCAGAGCACGATGGACGGAGACCAAAGCCTCCTCGACAAGACGATGGTCATATACGGGTCTCCGATGGGCGATCCGAACGTGCACAACCACAAGCGCTGCCCGCTCTTCGTGGCGGGCGGAGCCAATGGGCAGCTCGAAGGCAACACGCACCTGCGTGCCGAGTCGGGTACGCCGATGGCCAACGTAATGCTGTCGTTGATGCACAAACTGGGCCTCGACGACGTCGAGAGCTTCGGAGACAGCACCGGCGACTTCTCGCTGAGCGTGTGATGAGAAACGCCTCTTCGTCGGCTGTTTCGGTCCTCCGTTCGAACGCTATGGGTGCGCTCGTCCTGACCGCACTCGTGTGGATCAGCGTGCCCGACTCGCCCGTTGCGGACGCGGCCATGCGCGGTGATCTGGACGTGGTGCGAACACTGCTCCGCGGGGGTGCCGACGTGAACGCCGCTCAGGGTGATGGGATGACGGCCCTGCACTGGGCGGCAGAGGCCGGCAACGAAGGGATGGTCGAGGCGCTCATCTACGCGGGTGCCAACCTCGGCGCGGTCACCCGGATTGGCGACTACACGCCGCTCCACCTCGCGAGCAAGGCCGGGCAGCCTGCTGGGGTAGCCGCGCTTCTCGAGGCCGGTGCCGATCCCGAAGCGCGAACAGGAACCGGTGCAGCGACCGCCCTGCACTTTGCCGCGGCCGCCGGTAATGCAGCCTCGCTGACGGCGCTGCTGGAACACGGTGCGGCGGTCGATGCACAAGAACGTCAGTGGGGGCAGACGCCGCTGATGTTCGCTGCGGCTGCCAATCGAGTCGAGGCGATACACGCTCTCTTGGAAGGCGGCGCCGACCCGGAGATCACCGCTGAGGTGATCGACATCACCGTTCGCGAGGAAGAGGACCGGGTCGACCGCGGTCGTCGCAACCGGAGGCTGGCCGAGCTCAAACAGGCGAGTACTCCCGGCAGCCCAGACGTGCGGCGAGCGCCTCCGGCAGCGGGGCCGCCAACGTCACCCTCCCGCGAGGGGGCCGATCCGCCTCCGGTCCGCGAGTTGCCTCAGGAGGTCGAGCTCCGCGGAACCACGGAGATCAATCCACTCTCCTACGCTGACCTGGTCGGTCGTCATGGTGGCCTGACCGCGCTGTTGCTGGCCGCTCGTGAAGGGCATAAGGAAGCATCACTCGCGCTGGTGGAGGCCGGTGCCGACATCAATGGGTTGAGCGCGGCCGATCAGACTAGCCCGATGCTCATCGCGGCCATCAACGGACACTTCGACCTGGCCATGAAGTTGCTCCAGCTCGGAGCCGATCCAACGCTGGCGAGTGGGGCAGGGGCTACCCCTTTGTATGCCGTTCTCAACATGCACTGGGCTCCCAAGTCCAGGCATCCGCAGAAGACGGACTACATGCAGCAGCAGGCGACCTATATGGAGGTCATGAAGACTCTCCTCGACGCAGGCGTCGATCCCAACGTTCGACTGGTGAAGCCGCTCTGGTATACAACGTACAACAACGATCTATTGAGGGTGACGAGGGCCGGAGCGACGCCGTTTTGGCGAGCCGCATTCGCTCTTGATATCGAGGCCATGCGGATGTTGATTTCGTGCGGCGCCGACCCGACGATCCCCACCACCAAGATGCCGCCGCGCCGGCCGCCGAGCGATGACGACGCGTCGGGGCTGCCGCCCGTTCCGGTGGGTGGTCCGGGCGCCTGGCCGATCCATGCGGCTTCGGGTGTAGGGTACGGCGAGGGTTTCGCAGCCAATTCGCACCGTCACGTGATCAACGCTTGGCTGCCGGCCATGAAGTACTTGGTGGAGGAGCACGGGGCCGACGTGAACGCCCGGGACGAGAATGGCTACACGGCGGTCCACCACGCGGCTGCCCGAGGCGACAACGAGTTGATCCGGTACCTCGTGGAGCAGGGGGCCGACGTGACCGGCGTGAGCCGTCGGGGGCAGACTACGGTGGACATGGCCAACGGCCCGGTCCAACGCATCCAGCCCTTCCCGGAGACCGTCGCTCTACTGGAGAGCTTCGGCGCCATCAACAACCACAACTGCGTGTCTTGCTGATTTCATGCGGGAGCGCAAGACGTCAGGCTCGCTGCGGCGACCCAGTGAGCCGTATCTTTTCGGATTGTCTCACATGAAAGGACCGATGCAGACTACGCGCGCCCCAGGAGTGGCGGTACTCAACGTCGTGCTCGCCGTTCTTATCACCGTCGGCACGGCTCAGGCACATCAGGCTCAGGTGGTACCGGGATCAGCGGGGACTCAGTCTCCAGATGGGGATTCCGGAAGCACGATGCCGGCCGTTGCGGTGGGGAACGCCCTGAATCGATATCTGGCCGGATACGCCGACCTTTCGGTGCGCGGCCCCGGTCCGGCACTCCCGAACGGCCTCGCGGGGTCGATGCTCGGGGCCGGCACCTCGGCCGGGACCCCCGTGGTAATCCCCGCTGACTCACTGACGGCCGTCGTCAAGCAGTACTGCGTGGTCTGCCACAACGATGTTATGCTCACGGGAAACCTGACCCTCTCCGACTTCGCGGTGGAGCGTGCAGCGGATATGCCTGAGAAGGCGGAGAAGATGATCGTGAAGCTACGGGCTGGCATGATGCCACTCCCCGGTGCTCCGCGACCGAGTCCTGACACCCTCTTGGCGCTCGTCGAGACGCTCGAGAACTTGATCGACGAAGAGGCCGCAAAGGACCCCAACCCGGGCAGTCGGCCGTTTCAGAGACTCAACCGTGCAGAGTACGCACAGTCGATCCACGACCTGCTCGACCTAGATATCGACGCCGGTGACTATCTGCCGCTGGACACCAAGAGTGCGAATTTCGACAACATTGCCGACGTGCAGATGCTCTCGGCGACCTTGATGGACGCCTACCTGAGGGCCGCGAGCGACATCACTCGCTTGGCCATAGGTGACCCGGACGCCATCCCCACCTCGACGACCTACACGAACCCGGGATACACGACCCAGTGGGACCGAGCGGAGGGGGCTCCCCGTGGCACCCGTGGCGGCGTGTCGGTAGTCCACAATTTCCCGGCGGACGGGGAATACGTTTTCAAGATGGCCTTCGAACACACCACGACCGGCGGGTTTTACGGTCGGGTGTCCAGCAACGAACAGATCGAAGTATCCATCAACGGCGAGCGCGTGGCGCTTCTCGAGGTGGACCGCTGGATGGGCGTGTCCGACCCGAACGGTGTCAACATGGAGACGGAGCCGGTCTTCGTACGCTCCGGTCCCCAGAGGATTTCTGCGGCCTTTATCCGGCAGTCCGAAGGGCCCGCCGACGACCTGATGTCACCCCACGAATGGTCGCTCGCCGACCGTCAAATCGGGGTTAGCGGATACGGTGTGACCGCGCTCGCGCACCTCAAGGACCTAGTAGTGAACGGGCCGCACAACCCGACCGGCGTCTCCGACACCCCCAGCAGGCGGAAGATCTTCAGTTGTCGCCCCACATCTGCGGACGAAGAGCCGGCCTGCGCTGAGGAGATCCTCTCCCGGATGGGAGCCAAGGCATACCGCAGGCCGCTTACCGAGGTCGATCTCGGCGCCCTGCGCACGTTCTACAGGGACGGTGCCGAACGGGGTGGGTTCGAGGAAGGGATCGGGATGGCCCTCCAGGCCATGCTGGCGAGTCCGGACTTCGTGTTCCGTTTTGAGGAGCCGCCGGAAGATTTCAAGGAAGGTGAGAGCTACCGCATCAGCGATCTGGCGCTGGCGTCTCGCCTTTCGTTCTTCCTGTGGGGTACCCCACCGGACGCGGAACTGGTGGAGGTGGCGCGTCAGGGCGAACTCTCCGGACGACTTGAGGAGCAGGTTCATCGGATGTTGGCTGATTCACGGTCGGAGGCGTTGGGGACCAGGTTCGCTGCACAGTGGCTGCGGCTCCAGGACTTGGAAAATGTCCATCCCGACCGCCTGATGTATCCGGATTTCCATCAGCAGCTCGCGGATGCCATGCAGCGGGAGACGGAGCTCTTCTTCTACAGCCTGGTCCGGGAGGACCGGAGTCTGTTCGATCTGTTCAGCGCCGATCACACCTATGTGAATGAACGTCTGGCCAAGCACTATGGCATTCCTGGCGTGGTTGGCTCCCGCTTCCGCAGGGTCGAACTCGCCGACGATCGGCGAAGAGGCTTGCTGGGTCACGGCAGCGTACTGACCCTCACGTCTCATGCGAACCGCACCTCACCCGTGCTACGCGGGAAGTGGGTTATGGAGGTGCTGCTCGGCACGCCGCCACCGCCGCCACCGCCGGGGATTCCGGACCTCGATCAGACCCAAAATTCGTCGGGTGGGCGGATGCTGACGACGCGCGAGCGCATGGAAATGCACAGATCGAATCCGGCGTGCAGCTCCTGTCACAAGTTCATGGACCCGATTGGTCTGGCCTTGGACAACTTCGATGTGACCGGAAAGTGGCGCATTCGTGAGAACGGGATGCCTTTGGACACCCAGGGTGAGCTCTACGACGGCACGCCGGTGACCAGTCCTAAGGATCTGCGGCAGGCTCTGTTGGAAAGGCCGATTCCGCTCGTCCGAACGTTCACGGAGAACCTTATGGCGTACGCTCTCGGGCGTCGCGTCGAGTACTACGACAAGCCGACCATTCGTGTGATCGCCAGAGAAGCGGCTGACAACGACTATCGGCTCTCGTCGTTTATTATGGGAGTGGTCAAGAGCCCGGCATTTCAGATGAGTCGTGTGGAAGTGGTGGTGGAAGACGGTGCAGGGGGATCGTCGCCGGAAACCCGTCAGTAAATCGTACCTCAGGAGGCAGTCGATGGAGTTCATCACAGGCAAGCACATTTCGCGACGTCAGGTCCTGAAGGGCCTAGGCGCCACGGTCGCGCTGCCCTTCCTCGATGCCATGGTACCGACCCGGCTCTTGGCGGGCTCAAGCGGGTCGGCGGTGGCCGATGCAACGCGTCTCGTGGCCATCGAGATGGTGCACGGGGCCGCGGGAGCGAGCGAGTACGGCTCCTCCAAGAACCTGTGGTCCCCGGCCGCGTTGGGTCGCGACTTCGACCTGAGTCCAACCGCCTTGAGCACTCTCGAGCCGTTCCGAGACCACCTCACCATCGTCAGCAACACGGATGTTCGTGGTGCCGAGGCGATCACGGCGCCCGAGATTGGCGGCGACCATTTTCGCTCCAGCGCCACCTTTCTGACCCAGGCCCATCCCAAGCAGACCGAAGGCTCCGACGTCTTCGTAGGCACGTCGCTGGATCAGCTGTTCGCCCAACGGTTCGGTCAGGACACGCCTATCCCGTCGATGCAGCTGTGCATCGAAAACATCAATCAGTCCGGGGGATGCGCGTACGGCTACACCTGTGTCTACACCGACTCCATTAGTTGGAAGTCGCCCACCGAGCCGCTCCCCGTGATTCGTGATCCCAGGGTCGCGTTCGAACAGCTGTTCGGAGCAGGTGGGACCGTAAAGGAGCGGGCCGCACGGCGTCAGGCCAACCGCAGCATCCTCGATTGGATTACGGACCGGGTCGCCCAGTTGCAGAGGGAACTCGGGCCGACCGACCGGCAGCGGCTGGATCGGTACCTACAGGATATCCGTGAGATTGAGCGGCGCATTCAGATGGTTGAGGCATACAACACGAGCGGCGAGCTGCGAGAGCTTCCCGAAGCGCCGGCGGGGGTGCCGGACTCGTTCGAGGAGCACATGAAGTTGATGTTCGACCTTCAGGTGTTGGCCTTTCAGTCGGACATGACGCGCGTCTTCTCTCTCAAGATGGGCCGAGACTCCTCGGCGCGGGTCTTCCCGGACAGCGGTTCGGAGAAACCCTTCCATCCGGCGTCACACCACGGTGGCAACGAGAAGGCGATCGAAGAGTTCGCCCTCATCAACCGGTACCACGTCGGCATGCTGCCGTACTTCCTGCAGAAGCTCCAGGACTCGATGGAGGGCGACGCCTCTCTGCTCGACAAGACAATGATCGTTTATGGGTCGCCCATGGGTGACCCCAACGTCCACAACCATAAACGCTGCCCGCTGATCGTACTGGGTGGAGCGAACGACCGAATGGCCGGCAACGTGCACCTGAAAGCCGATGCGGAAACGCCGATGGCCAACGTGATGCTGAGTCTTCTGCACAATCTGGGACACGACGACCTAGAGAGCTTCGGTGACAGCACAGGCGAGTTCTCGCTGTCCGTATGATGAGGTCCGCTCTTCGGGTAAACGCGGCAGGAGCACTCTGCCTGACGGCACTCTTCTGGATGAGCCTCTCCGACTCACCTGTTTCAGATGCGGCGATGAACGGTGATTTGGAGGCCGTACGTACGCTTCTCCGCGGTGGGGCTGATGTAAACGCCGCCCAGGGTGACGGCATGAGCGCACTGCATTGGGCTGCCGAGAGTGGCCTCGTGGAGATGACGGACATGCTGATCTATGCCGGTGCCGACCTCGAAGCCGTGACGCGGATTGGCGACCAGACGCCTCTGCACTTGGCGAGCAGGGCGGGAATGGGGGCCACGGTCGAGGCTCTGCTGAAGGCCGGAGCGGATGCGAACGGGACCACTGCGACCGGCGGTGCCACGGCACTGCACCTCGCTGCCGCCTCCGGGAGCGCTGATGCGATCTCGCTCCTGCTCGAAGCGGGAGCCGATGTCGATGCGCTCGATCGGGCGCGCGGCCAGTCAGCGCTCATGTTTGCAGCGGCGTTCAACCGCGTAGCCGCGATCCACGCGCTCATCGACGGCGGTGCAGACCATACCCTCGCGAGCCGGGTCGAGTCGATGCCGGAGCGGCAGCAAGCCGATCGGGTGGCCGGCCAACGTCGAAATCAGGTGCTCGAGGCGTTTCGCGCCGCTCAAGGGCCCGATCAGACCGGAGGTCCCACGACCAGCCAGGTACAGACCGCTGTTCAGGCTGCGTTGGCGGAACAGCCAGTGCCGAACGAGTTGGTGGAGGATACCGTGGACACGGAGGAGGCCCAGCCCCAAGCGCTCTCCTACGCAGAACTGGTAGGCGGCCAGGGCGGACTGACGGCGCTCCTATACGCCGCGCGTGAGGGTCACACCGACGCGGCGATGGCCCTTCTGGACGCCGGTGCCGATATCGACTGGGTCAGCTTGGGCGACCACACAAGCTCGATGCTCATAGCCATGATCAACGGGCACTTCGACCTAGGGATTGATTTGTTGGAGCGCGGCGCCGACGCGTCACTGGCGAGCGATGCTGGTTCAACCCCTTTGTATGCCGCACTCAACGCGAACTGGGCCCCCAAGGCACGGTACCCTCAACAACAGGCATACCAACAACAGCGGCTGACCTATCTCGATGTCATGAAGGTGCTGCTCGAGTCTGGAGCCGACCCCAACGTGCGGCTGAACAAGCACCTGTGGTACATGTCGTATACGTTCGACCTCCTAGGCGTCGACACCAAGGGCGCGACGCCGTTTTGGAGAGCGGCCTATGGCCTGGACGTGGAGGCGATGGAGCTTCTGGTGGCTCATGGTGCCGATCCCGGGATGACGACCCAGACGGTACCGCAGCGGCGCAGAAGGGGGGGAGACCGCCCCGACGTGTCCGGCCTTCCTCCGGTGCCGGTCGGGGGAGCCGCTGTACACGCGATCCATGCGGCCACGGGCGTCGGGTACGGAGAGAACTTCGCCGGCAACTCGCATCGTCATGTGCCGAACGCTTGGATGCCGGCACTTCGTTATCTGGTCGAGGTGCAGGGTGCCGACGTCAACGCGCGCGATCATAACGGGTATTCCCCGGTCCACCACGCCGCCGCGCGCGGAGACACCGAGATGATCCGATACCTAGTCGAGCGCGGGGCCGACGTGACTCTCGTGAGCCGAAGAGGCCAGACCACCGCAGATATGGCCAACGGCCCGGTGCAGCGAATTCAGCCGTTCCCGGAGGCGCTCGAGTTGCTCGAGAGCCTGGGTGCGGTGAACAACCACAACTGCTTGTCCTGCTGAGGCCCGTTTAGGCGCCTACTCGCGCGTGCGCGTTTCCGAGAGGGGCGGCCGCCTGATCATCATTACCAGCCCGAAAGCCGCGGCGGACGCGATCAGCCCCAGCAGGCTGGGGTTAAGCCACCACGACGATCCCGCGAGGCCGGAGAGCCTCACCGTGATCAGAGTAGCTACACCTACTCCGCTAGCAGCCAGGGCTTCAGTCGTACCGGGCCTCCGGGTGTAGAGGCCTGCCACGACGGGGACGAACAAGCACACGGCCATCAACGCGTAGAAGACTGAGAGCGTCCTGACGACGTCTCGGAGGGTTAGTGCCAGCAGCACGCCCAGAACCCCACCAGCTACCGCCGCGATCCGGGCCACTCTGAGGACCTGTGCGTCGCTGGCGTCGGTGCGGAGGAACCGCTTGTAGAGGTCCTGCGAAAGAGACGTGGCCAGCATGAACAATATTGCGTCGGCCGAGCTGATTTCGGCTGAGAGGACCGCCGCGAGTGCCAGGCCTCCGAGGAGGGTCGGGAGGCCCAGAGTCAACACGACCATGAGTGCTTGATCCGGGTCCGCCAACACCGGATCGAACGAGTGAGCCAATATACCGAACAGCGGGGGGAGGATGGCGAAGACCAGGAGCGCGACTCCCGCGGCTCCCAGTCCCAACCGTACCGCGCGCTCGTCGATGGCACCATAGACTTTTTGCAGCAGACCGGGTGACACGATGAAGTTCGGTGCCAGGAGCGCCAGGTATATCCAGCCCGCTTCAGCGTCTCCCCCAAAATCTAGGTATCCTGAGCTTCGGGGTAGCGCGGCCTGGACGGCGTCCCATCCGCCGGCCGAGACGATTGCCCAGGGGATGGCGATGGCGAAGCCCAGTACAAGCACCACGAGTTGTACCATGTTCACCCAGGCAGACGTCAGCAGACCCCCTGCGGTGAAGTACACGGTCATGACCAGGCCGCCCGCCAAAAGCCCTGTCCAGTAGGGTATACCGGCCACGTACTCGAGGATCTTTGCCATCGCAATGAGTTGGGCGGCAAGTACGAACGGAGCGCCGAGCCAAAGGAGGCCTGTGACGGTGCCCCGGACGGCCCGACCGTACCGCAACTCGAGGTAGTCGCCTACTGTGTACAGGTCGTGCTCCGTGGCGGCGCGCCAGATGCGGGGACCGATCCAGAACGCCAGCATGAGGGTGCCAAGCCCGGCGCTCCCCACCCACCACCAAGAGGAAAGTCCGTGTTGGTAGCCCAGGCTGGCCGCCCCCACGGTACTGCCCGCCCCGATGTTGGCTGCGAGCACGGTAGAAAAAATGAGCACCGCCCCGAGCTTCCGGTTGGCGACGAAGAACCCTCCGCTGCTCTCGACTCGTCGTCCGATCCAAAGCCCGAGCCCGATGAGGCCGGTCGAATAGACAAGGAGTACGGCGAGTTGTGTGTTCACGGGCAGGTACCGAGTCGTACGCTCAACGGCCCGCCTCGAGATCGGCGGCGGAGGGGATGCCCTCCACACCGGTTGCCGCCCGCACTGCCCGCACGATCGCTTCCGCCATCATGTCGGCGGCCAGCGTGCCGATCCTCGAGACCGGCGGCGGGCCCGTAAGCGTGCCCGTGGCGAGCGAGAATACCGTATCTCCGTCTCCGGGCGTGTGGGCCGGATATAGGGCCCGAGCCAGGCCGTCTTGGGCCATTTGTGCCACTTTGGTGGCCTGCGCCTGGGTGAGCGCTGCGTTCGTTGCGACCACGCCGATGGTCGTGTTCGCGCCGCTTTGCGGCTCCCCGGAGGAGCGCTCCAGGCGCATCAGTACCCGAGCGTCCGCGAGGCCTGTACCGTCCGATGTACGCACGCCGGCAACGACCTGACCGGTCGCCGGATCAATCACGTCGCCGACGGAATTCACCGCCACGATGGCTCCGACCGTGAGACCGCTCGGCATGGTGATCGAGGCGGTCCCGATGCCGCCCTTCATCGCCCGAGCCATACCACGCGATTTTCCCACTGTGGCGCCGGCGCCCGCGCCCACACTGCCTTCAGCCGGTCGATCCGAGGTGGCTCCAGCGGCGGCGCGATACCCGCAGTCCGGTCCCGGACGAATGCCGGGCTCACCACCCATGGGGAGATCATAGAGGACGGCACCGACCACGATCGGGACCACGATGTCCCCCACCCGGTATCCCGTGTCCTGTTCGTCCAGATAGCGCATCACGCCGTCACGGGCGGCTAGCCCGAAGGCGCTGCCGCCCGAGAGGATCACGCCGTGCACCTCCTGCACGGAGTTCGCGGGATCCAAAAGGTCGGTCTCCACGGTGCCGGGCGCACCGCCACGCACGTCCACCCCCCCGATTGCGCCTTGCCCGGCCAGGATCACAGTGCAGCCCGTCGGCTTCTCGCTCAGCGTGTGGTTGCCGACCGTAATGCCATCGACGGCCGTGATACCCCATGAGCCGTCTTGGGCCTGGGAGCCCGGCGGCGCGAGTAGGGCGCCAAAGAGCAGGGAGCTTAGCGCGGCGGTCGATCGCTTCATCATGTCTCCTTTGAGGACACAACCATTATAGCGTACCGGGTGAGCTGTATCGAAGCTCCAAGGCAGAAAAGCCGTGTTTGCCTTCCCTACGACGTGTACCTAGCGTAGGCACCACGTAGAGTGTGGGCACGACGGGGCAAGGGAGACATCCCTACAGGTATCGGCCTTGGTGATGACAGCCGCCGTCGAGTCCTACAAGGAGACGCACGGGCGTCTCCCACGGTCCCAGGAGGAACTCGGTCTCCCGCCGACGGCGGTGTCTGAGATCAACTATATCCCGCGAGGGGACGAGTTCGATGTCGTGACCACGATGGGTGGTACGCAGGTGCGGTATCGAAGTGAAGAGGGGCCGGCGAGCCTGCTCCTGCAGATGACGACGGGCGAGGCGATTCCTTGAGGGTGTCTGAGAGTGAGCCGTCGGGCCGGTTATCGCCGGCTCGTGGGGTCCGGAAAGGTAGGGATGCGTGGGCGGGGTTCTCCCTCGCCGAGCTCGTGGTGGTGATGATCGTCGGCATCGTGGCTGGAATCGCGCTCCCCAACATCCGAAGCGCCCTCTTCAAGGCCGAGGCCGCGCACATTGTCTCTGACGTATCGACCATACGGCTCTCCGCTTACACCTATCTCTCAGAGACAGGAGACTTTCCGAGTAGTGGGGGCTTCGGGATCGCCCCTCCTCAGGTGGCGAATCACCTGCCGGACGGATTCCCGTTCACCTACAAGAACGTCGAGTGCGCGTTTTGGTCCTTCAACCTATTCGGAGGCGGGGGTTTCTGGGGGACGAACAAGCTGGGCACCGTCATGGTCAGCTTTCCGAACCAGCCGGAGTTTGCCTAGGCTCTCAAGTCGCATATGGGCCCGGACGCTCTGTGGGGCACGACTATCATGTGGTTCCTGCTGCGGGGGTGAGGTCGCTCCAGTCCCTCCGGTCCGGACGATGGACCGGACCACTCCTGCGGGACTCCTCTAGCGTGCGCTCCCACTATACCTTCCAGCGGTTTACGGAGAGCCGCCCCTCTCCCTACTTCGATCTTTCCGGGAGTTGGGTCCCATGATGGATATGCTCAGACGAGCCGCCGGTGTGTGGCTCCTCGCTCTCCTCTGCGCCACTGCTACGTGGTCCACCCTCGGTGCGCAGGTTGCCAGCCAGGAAAACGGACGTCCGGTTGCATCGGTTCTCCAGATCGACTCGAACGCGTCGGTCGTCGACGGACGGTTGGACGAGGACGGCTGGGCCCGCGCCCAGCCGGTCACCCCTCAGTCCCGCTCGTTCATCGTGAAGTACTCGCGACAGCTGAGGCTCTTTTAGCCCCTGATTCACATCGGTCCTTTCTCAACGTCGTCACACCGGAGTTGGTTTTTTTGATGAATTCGATACAGCGCGCCACGTACAAGGTGCTCTTCTTGGTGTTCGCAGCGTCCATCGCGCCGATGGCATCGGCCGCTCAGCAGGACGAGGGACCGGTAGCTTCGGTGACTCGTATCACGACGGCGCCTCCGGTCATTGATGGACGACTGGACGAGGACGTTTGGTCGCTGGGCGCTCCGATCACGGAGTTTTTCCAGCGCGAGCCGGTGGAGGGTGAGCCGGTCTCGGAGCGGACTGAAGTCCGGATCGTTGCAGACGGCGACGCGCTCTATGTCGGGGCTTGGCTCTACGATCGAAACCCTGACGGAATCGTCACGGGTGAGCAGCTCCGGGACGCGAATATCGAGGTGGCTGACCACTTCGGGATTATCCTCGACACGTATAGAGACCGTCAGAACGGTTTCATCTTCTCGACCACGCCGTCGGCGATCGAATACGACGCGCAGGTGGTGACCGAGGGTGTGGGTGGTGGGCGAGTCCCCGGAGGCGGTCGCCGGCAGCAGACCGGATCGTCGGGTGGCTTCAACCTCAACTGGGACGGAAGCTGGGAGGTCGCGACATCGCGAAACGCAGAGGGATGGTACGCCGAGTTCCGCATCCCGTTCTCGACCCTTCGCTACGCCGGCGGGGATGTCCAGACGTGGGGCTTCAACATGGTGCGGCGTATCCGGCGGCGGAACGAAGAATCGTTCTGGGCTCCGATCCCCCGTCAGTTCAACCTGATGCGGCTTTCCTTGGCGGGTGACCTGGCTGGTGTGCCGGTGCCCGTCCAGAGAGCTGCGACCGTGACACCCTACGTCTTGGGCTCCGCAGAGCGGGACTTCACCGTCTCACCCTCTGACACGGGCTATCCGGGTGACGTGGGGTTCGACGCCAAGATCACCCTAACTCCGTCGCTGACGCTCGACCTGACGACCAACACGGACTTTGCACAGGTCGAGGTCGATGAACAGCGTACGAACCTCACACGCTTCCCCCTCTTCTTCCCAGAGAAGCGTCCGTTCTTTCTCGAGAACGCGGGCACCTTCGCCATGGGCACTCCGCGCGCGGCCGATTTCTTCTTCAGCCGTAGAGTCGGAATCTCCCCTGGGGGGAACGCGGTCCCGATCCTGGCCGGAGGTCGGCTGAGCGGTAAGGTCAGAGGCTTGGGGGTTGGGCTGGTGCAGATCTTCACCGACGGCCTCGACGAAGGTGTCGAATCCGGAGTACGCCAGAACTCCTATTCGGTGGCTCGAGTGACCCGCGAGCTGCCGAATCGCTCGCGGCTGGGAGGCATGTTCGTGCAGCGGCGTGCCACGCACGACGGGGACGACATTAACCGCACCTACGCGGTTGACGGACGGTTGGGCATCGGCGATCGATGGACTGTGGATGCCTGGATCGCGAAGACCGAGACCCCGGGGCTGGAGGGCAGCGACGCGGCGGTGAACGTGAACCTGCTTTACGAGGTGCGTGACTTCAGCACGAGTATTCAATACCGCGCCGTGGGGATGGGCTTCAACCCCGAGGTCGGGTTCGTGAACCGTGTGGGCTATCGCTATTTCGACGCGAACATTCGGAAGGCCTTCCGGATGCCTTCAGTGTCGTGGATCCGCGAGTTCTCCCCGCACATCAACTCGCGATATCACTGGGACCTCGATGGGGCTCTATCCACGGGGTACTTCCACTTCGATCCCGAGTTCATGACGGAGGGTGGTGGTCTGTTCGGACCAGAGTTCAACTTCCAGAGCGAAGGGCTCACCGAACCGTTCGAGATCGCGCCCGGCGTCATCATCCCTGTAGGGACCTACAGGGATTTCATTCCGGGTTGGGAAATGAGGACGGACCCGTCTGCCCGGGTGTCGGTGCGGACCATGCTTCGCACCGGCCAGTTCTTCTCGGGGATGCGCTATGGTGGTGACGCCACCGTCACGTACCGGCAGGGTAACAACATCACCGCCGACCTCAGGTTGGATCACAACATCGTTCGTTTGGACGAAGGAGACTTCGAGGCGACCCTGCTGAGCTTGAAAGTGGGGTACTTTGTCACCCCGCGGATCTTCCTTCAGACCTTGCTCCAATACTCGGACCAGGCCGACGTATGGTCGCTAAACGTGCGCTTTGGCTGGCTCGATACGGCGGGGACGGGCCTTTATGTGGTGTTCAACGAGGCCCAGGAGTCTCATGGCATCACGAGTCTCACTGGACCGATGTCCCGAGCGTTTATCGTGAAGTACTCGAGGCAGCTCCGAATTCTGTAGTCTCGGAGGAATAACGGCGCTAAGATGACCCCTTCACCACATCTCGGAGGTAAGAAAGTGGATCTCTCGCGTCGCGCGTTTCTCGGCAGTGTTTCCGCCGCCGCCGCCGTTACCGGAGTCAAGCCCGGCACCGTCGCCGCTCTGCAGCAAGACCCGCTCAATGTCCGAAAGGACTTTCCGGTAGTCGAAGACGGGATCTATCTGAATTCTGCGTACATCACGCCCTCTCCCATACAGGCGGTCGAAGCGGTCCAGGCGTTCGCGGAGAGGAAGGCGCGTGACCCGGTGAGTCTCGGAGGCATGCTGCAGGAGACCAACGCTCTGCGTTCCAAGTACGCTCAACTCGTGGGAGCCACCGAGGGCGAGATCGGTGTGTGTTACGCGACGAGTGACGGGGAGAACATCGTCACGAACGCGCTCGATTTTCAGCCGGGCGACAACGTCGTAGTCGACGATCTCCACTACGAAACGACCTACATTCTTTACCAGCATCTGAGAGAGACCAAGGGCATCGAGGTGCGGACCGTACGGAACCGAGACGGCGCCGCGAGCCCGGAAGCCTTCGCTGAGTTGGTCGACGCGCGCACCCGGCTCGTTTCGGTCTCTTGGGTATCGCACGTGAACGGCTACCATCACGATCTCAAAGCCCTGGCGGAGATTGCCCACGCCCAGGGCGCCTATCTGTATGCCGACGCCATTCAGGGAGTGGGGATGTTGGACCTGGACGTTCGGGATGTCGGCATCGACTTCTTTACTGCGGGCACATACAAGTGGTTGCTCGGCGGGTTCGGCGTTGCGCCCTTCTATGTGAAGGAAGAGCTGCTCGACGTGATCACGGTCGATCGGTTTGGATCACTGCAGTCGGCGGAGAATCTGGGTGGCCACCAGTATCGGCTCCACGCAGATGCCAAGAAATACGGCTATGCCACGATGTCGTTCGGGGCCGTCTTCCAGCTCAGCGCCGGTCTCGACTACCTGCTCAAGGTGGGTGTGGAGAACATTGAGCGGCACACGGTGTCGATCGCCAACCGCCTGAACGAAGGTCTGCGTGCGCAGGGACATGACGTGCTGACACCGGTCGGTAATCGCTCTGCGATCGTCACGTTCGAGCACGGCTACGACCCGGCGATGGCGAGCCGCTCGCTCGAAGAGGCGTCCATCTTGCCGAGCGTTCGCGAGGGTGGGGCGCAGATCAGGGTGGGTGTAGCCCTCTTCAACACAGACGAAGAGATCGATCGCCTCCTCGAGGTGACCGCGGGCTGGGCCTAAAGGGCGGCCACGGAACTCGCTCGCGGTCGGCAAGATTTCTTCCATCGAGAAGCGCGGCTACAGCGCGACGGTGCTGCTCCTCGACGGCCGTTCGTTCCAGCTCGAGGGCAGGAACGATGTGAATCGCGGTATAACCGTTCGTGCCGAGGACGGAAGTGTGCACCAGCTCGCTTGGGACGACTTCCGGGAACTCAAGCTGGATCCCTGATTGACTGAAGCTGCGAGCGCCTGCCGGGTCTTCGTTCCCTGAGTCTCTGCCCTACGGCGTGACCGGACCGAGTACCGCCCAATCCGGCATAACCCCGGGGTCGATTCCAAGGACCATCGTTCCCAAGAAGAGGAACATCACGGAGATCACCAAGACCCCGATCAGGTTGAGCACGAGGCCGATGCGGGCCATCTCTGGAATACGCACTCGGTCGCTCCCGAAGATGATCGCGTTGGGCGGAGTCGCGACTGGCATCATGAAGGCGCACGACGCGGAGAGGGTTGCCGGGATCATGAGCATTAGCGGGTGCACGTTCGTGGCGACCGCCACCGATGCTAGGATCGGCAGGATCATCTCCGTGGTCGCCGTATTCGACGTGAGTTCGGTCAGGAAGGTCAGTGAGAGACAGACGACGACGATCAAGATGAACGGGGACACTCCTGCGAGCCCAGCGAATTTGTTACCGATCAGAGTCGAAAGTCCCGTGGCCTGGAAGCCGTACGCCAGGGCGAACCCGCCCCCGAAGAGCAGGACGATGTTCCAGGGCAGGCGCGGGATGAGGTCCTTGCCGGCCAGCGTCGGGTAGGCCACTCCAGGCGTCCGGCTCGGGATGAGGAAGAGAATGGTCGCCATCGTGATCGCGACTGTTCCGTCGTCAATGAGCCCCGGGAAGGGCACCACTTGCGACCAGCCCGGAATGGTCACGAATCCGAGCTGCATCGGAACGCGGAATACCCAAAGGAAGGCGGTCGACGCGAAAACCACGAGCACCGCTTTTTCCTCGTACGTGACGGGTCCGAGGGCTTCGGCCTGTTGAGCGACCAGCTTCGGGTCCACGGTGATGTGAGCAGGTAAGGGGAAGAACACCTTCGTAATCAGCAGCCATGCGATGACCAGCATGATCACCGAGATCGGGAAGCCTAGGAGCACCCACTGGCCGAAGGAGATCGCAGGTGCCTCGGGGAAGGTGATCGCGAAGATTCGCGAGAACGACAAATTGGGCGGAGTGCCCACCAAGGTGGCGATTCCACCTATTGAACAGGCGTACCCGATGGCGAGCATGATACCAACGGAAAACGGGTGAGTATCCTCGGTCCCGAAGTCCTTCTCCATCTCGAGTACGATAGCGAGCCCGATCGGCACCATCATGATTGCGGTGGCCGTATTTGAGATCCACATCGAGAGAAATCCCGCGGCCACCATGAACCCTAGTACGATTCGTGAAGGCCCCCCTCCGATTGTTCGGATGATCTTGAGGGCGATGCGCCTGTGCAGATTCCACTTCTCCATCGTGAGGGCGATCATGAAGCCCCCGAGGAACAGAACGATCGTGCTGTTGAAGTAGATCGGCGCGGTCGCCCCACCGCGCTCGATGCCCAGGAAAGGGAAGAGGACCAAAGGAATTAACGCTGTAGCGAAGAGAGGAATGGCCTCGGTGATCCACCACGTGGCCATCAGCACGGCGACGGCGGCCATGCGCGTAACAGCGGGATTCCCGGGTTCGAGGTCTAGAGTTGCGGTGACGAGGAACAGGGCCGGGCCGAGTAGCAGGCCGACCTTCTGAAGCCAGGTGGTGCGCTTCGATCCTGTGTTGGGGGAAGGGCCGTGTGAAATGGCTCTACATCCTCTTGGGGCGGCAGGGAATCAGCGGCCTACCGGTAGTTCCCGAACTGAAGCTCAACTCCCCAATCGCCGGACTTCAGAAACGCCATTACGGCCTGAAGTTCGTCCCTTGAGGGGCTCGTAACTCGCAGCTCTTCGCCTTGAATCTGGACTTGGACCTTCTTGAAGCCGTTGTCTTTGACTGCCTTGACCATCTTCTTGGCCGTTTCTTGGTCGATGCCCTGCTTCAAACCGATGGTTTGCCTGGCTCGACCGAGTGTGCCCACCTCGGGATCGCTTACGTTGAGGTTCTTAAGGGGCACGTTCCGGCGCGCGAATTTCTCCCGGAGAACCTGTAGGACCGCCGAGAGCCGGTACTCGTCGTCACCCTCGAGCTTCACCAAGTCTCCTGCGCGATCGAACTCGATCGTACAGTTGGTGCCCTTGAAGTCGTAACGCGTGGCGATTTCTTTATGCGCCTGGTTCACCGCGTTGTCCACCTCTTGGAGATCGATGCCGGTGGTTACGTCGAAGGAGCTCTTCTTGGCCATGTAATCCTCATGGTACGATGAGTTTCAGAAGCGGGAATCTAACACGTGACCGATGCGTCTGGCGCGTGTCTAGGGGTCCAAGGCTGAGGCGGGTCCACGCCAGCGCTATAGAAGGTCAGTCGGCCACGTCGCCCCGATCCCTCGTCAGCCATGATCAGTGTACCGTCCGACAAGAAGGCAACCCCCTCCGTCTGTTGGTGCCGGCTCTTGTCGAGCGACGTGATACCGAGAAGTACCCCATCTAGTGTGATCTCCGCAACAACGTTTTGCCGGGCGGCGACCAGCAAGAAATGGTCACTCCCGGGAGCCAGTGCCAGGCCCGAGGGACTGAACTCTCGCTTCCCGGCGGCTGCATGGAAGTCGGCGAGCGGAATTCGGACTCACGTATCTGGCTCCAATTGTTTCGTCTCGATCGACCATGGTAGGAGGGTGACCCAGTCGCGGAGTGCGCGCGCTCTCGGCGTCTTGCAGACCAGGAGCAGATGGGTCCCGCCGATGTTCGCGGCGAGTCCTTCCACCTCACACAGGCGACCGGCTCCCGTAACGTACATGTTGTAGTCGAGCCGTTCTTTGTCGTCGCCCTCGAAGCTCTCATATAACACGCCATCGCTGGTCACGAGAAATAACCGGTCCGAGAGGATCGAGAGTCCCTCGAAGTCGCCTCGCAGCACAGGATCTCCGAGGGCGAACTCCTTCGCGATGCGCTGCCCCTCCAAGTAGTTTTCGTAGATGACGGCTCGCTCGTTGTCGTGAGTGAAGAGGCGGTCGTTCGAGGTCGCGGCCAACCCCGAGATTTCGCGGAGACGGTTGGGTAGGGCCCGTTGGACCCGACCCTCTGCTCCGAATGAGTAAGAAGGCTGCACCGCAGCGCTCTGGCCGTTGCCTTCACTCGCTTGTCCGTTGAGCTGAGCCGCCCATCCGGCTGCGACGAAGAGGACAGCTTTGGTCAAAGCCGCACGGATGGGCCCATCCTTGGGATTCCGCCTCTCGTTGGATGATTCTGTCATGCCTTTCTCTACCTGGCGCGCTCCGAGAAGTTCTCCGGCCACCTCGCGCGAACAAGGGAACGGCAAGCGCTCGGCGAAAAGGGCCCGCGATTGCCCCCTTGCTGCGTCGTGGATAAGATCTCGCTCGATGCGTTCCCCGAACCACCCCTCTGTCGGATTGGCATGCTCAGGACCACCCCCTTCCATTCCAGAACAGCCCCACTTTGCCAGGCTCACAACTGGCGCAGGTGGGCTGGTTATATCACGGCTGGCTCGTACGAGCTCACCCACGAGCGAGAGTACTACGCCATCCGGAACTCGGCGGCGCTGTTCGACGTTTCTCCGCTTTTTAAGTATGAGATTTGCGGTCGTGACGCCGTGCGGATCCTCGACCGAGTCGTAACCCGCGACGTCAGCCGCTGCGAGGTCCACCAAGTGCTTTACACCACTTGGTGCGACGCTGCCGGCAAGGTCATGGACGACGGCACTCTGGTTCGTCTCGAAGAAAGCCGCTTCCGTCTGACGTCCGCGGAGCCCAACCTACGCTGGCTTCAGGACAATGCATTCGGCATGGACGTAGAGATCGTCGATGTCTCCGATTCGCTTGGAGCCCTTTCGCTTCAGGGGCCGAACTCGCGTGCGATTCTTGGGAGCGCGACGGACGGGGCCGTGGACGGGCTGGGGTTCTTCCGCGCTACGATGGCCCGGGTAGGCGGCGTTGCCGTCACTGTCACGAGGACTGGTTACTCGGGAGATCTCGGCTACGAGATCTGGGTCGATCCAGCTGATGCTCCCCGTCTTTGGGATAGCCTGATGGAGGTTGGCAAGGCTCACGGGATCACGCCGGCGGGGATTCTGGCTTTGGACCTAGGGCGAATCGAGGCCGGACTCGTGCTACTCGATGTCGACTATGTGCCCGCGCACCGGGCCGTCATCGAAGATCGGAAATCCTCACCGTTCGAGTTGGGACTCGGCTGGACGGTCAAGCTCGGCAAAGAGGGATTCGTTGGACGAGCGGCGTTGATCGAAGAGAAGCAGCGCGGACCGGAGTGGGAGATCCGGGGGCTGGAGGTCAGCTGGGAATCGTTAGAGGCGGTCTATGCCAAAGTTGGGCTTCCTCCTCAACTGCCGTCGACGGCGTGGCGAGCTAGCGTCCCGGTGTATCGCGAGGGCAGGCAGGTCGGGTACGCCACCAGCGGGTGCTGGTCTCCCATCCTTAAAAAATACATCGCATTAGTGCACCTGAAGGCTGAGCACGCCGATCCCGGAACCGATGTCCATATGGAAGTCACGGTTGAGCACCACAGGCGTCAGGCGGCGGCCCAGGTGGTTGAGACGCCGTTCTTCAACCCGGAACGCAAACGGTCCACGCCATGACGGCAGCCAACCGATACGACGCCATCGTAATAGGGGGCGGACACAACGGCCTCGTTAACGCCGCCTATCTCGCCAGGGCGGGGAAGCGCGTCGTGGTACTGGAGAAGCGGCACGTTCTGGGCGGGGCGGCTGTCACCGAGGAGATTTTCGCTGGATTCAAGTACTCCGTGTGCTCTTACGTGGTGAGCCTACTCCGGCCCGAGATCATCCGGGACCTCGATCTCCCGAGGCACGGTTTGGAGATACTTCCGCTCGAGAGCACGTTCACGCCCCTGCCCGACAATGACTACCTAGTGCGGTGGGCCGACCACGACCAGACGAGAAGGGAGCTCTACCGACATTCGCCGAGGGACGCGGACGCGTACGACGATTTCGGAAAGCTCATGTATCAACTGGCCGTCGCGGTGAGGCCGATCTTGTCCATGATTCCGCCGGATCCCACGTCGATGAGCCCCAAGGACCTGATAGGGTTCGCGAAGCTCGCCGGCCACTTCCGGGGACTAGGCGAGGAGCAGTTCCACGCGCTGTTCAAGCTCATGACTATGAGCTCTGCCGACTATCTCGATGAGTGGTTCGAGACGGAGGCTCTGAAGGCCACGATGTCGGCTAGTGGGATCATCGGCACCTTTCTCGGTCCGCGCTCTCCTGGCACGGCCTACGTGCTATTGCACCACTACATGGGGGAGATCGATGGTGCCATGCGGGCCTGGGGCTTCGCCCGGGGCGGAACTGGCGAGGTAAGCGAGTCGATTGCAAGAGCCGCTAGGAGTTTCGGTGCGGAGATCCGTATGGAGGCCGGGGTTGAGCAGGTCATCGTCAAGAACGGGACGGCCGTTGGAGTTGCGCTGGAGAACGGGGACGAGCTCAGGGCCCCGGTCGTGGTGTCGGCTTTAGATCCGAAACGAACCTTCCTGCAGTTGGTTGAAGACAAAGACCTTCCCGACGACTTTGTCTCGGCGATCAAGCGATTCAAAATTCGTGGGTCATCGGGCAAGGTGAACTTGGCCTTGGGCGAGCTGCCAAACTTCACCAGCCTGCCCGGGGAGGGGCCCCACCTGCGCGGTGCCATGTCGATCAGCCCGAGTGTCGACTATCTGGAGCGGGCCTACGACGACGCGAAGTACGGAGCGTTCTCCAAGCGCCCATACATGGACATCATCTTGCCTTCGATGATCGATCCGGGTATGGCTCCGCCGGGGAAACACGTCATGTCGATCTTCGTCCAGTATGCTCCGTCCGACCTGGAGGGTGGCTGGGACGAGACCAAACGCGAGGCGTTCGGCGACGCGGTCATCGACACGCTTGCCCAGCACGCACCTAATTTGCCGGGGGCGATTCTCCACCGGCAAGTGCTGACGCCTTGGGACATCGATCGGGACATGGGACTCACCGACGGCAACATCTTTCACGGAGAGCTGACCCTCCACCAGCTCTTCTCGATGCGTCCCGTTGCCGGATGGGCCGACTTTACGACACCCGTTCGCAACTACTTTCAGTGTGGGTCGGGCACCCATCCCGGTGGCGGCATCACAGGGGCTTCCGGCCGGCTGGCCGCCCTCAAGATCCTCGGGGAGCAGCCATGACTGTGAACCGTTACGACGCCATCGTCATAGGGGCCGGGCACAATGGCCTGGTCACTGCGGCGTACCTGGGCAGGGCCGGCCGGAAGGTACTGGTGCTGGAACGGCGTGAGGTTGTCGGAGGGGCGGCTGTTACGGAGCAGGTGTTTCCGGGATTCAAGTTCGACACGGCGGCGCATCGGATCGGCGGTCTCCATCCGTCGGTCATCAAGGATCTGGCTCTCGAGCGCCACGGCCTCGAGCTACGACGAGCGGATCCGAGCGTGTTCGCTCCGGCGAAGGACGGCCCTCCCTTGGTTGTCTGGCGCGATCCGCAACGGACCGTCGAGTCGTTGCGTGCGATCTCGCCTGCGGACGCGAAGGCATGGATTCCCTTCAGCGAGTTGATCGGGAAGGCCGCAACGGTGGTCCAGTCCGCGTGGTCTTCCACGCCGCCTAGTATGACGGGTAACGACCCTCGCGACCTCTGGGCGGTTCTCAAGCTCGGTGCCGGTCTCCGCCGCCTCGGCAAGAAGGACATGATCGAAGTGGTGCGGATTCTCTCGATGTCCATGTCGGAGCTCTTGGGAGAGTGGTTCGAGAGTGACGTGGTAAAGGGCACACTCGCGGCGTCGGGGGTTGCCGGCATGATGCAGGGTCCGATGGCTGCCGGGACCGTGTACAACTTCCTGCACCACCATGTCGGGGCCGCCGACGGTGCCCTGCGCCCCACGGTACGAGTACGAGGTGGGGTCGGGGAACTGACCAAAGCCCTCGCGGCGGCCGCTGCGGAGGCCGGGGCCGAAATTCGGACGAATCAGCCCGTCGCGCGCGTGACCGTGAAGGCCGGCCGGGCCATCGGCGTGGTGCTGTCGAGCGGTGAGGAATTCGTGTCGAATCGAATCGTCTCGAACGCTGATCCGCGTAGCACGTTTTTCGACCTGGTAGGCCCTGCCGAGCTCGAGCCTGAGCTAGTGCGCAAGGTCAAGAACATCCGGTTCAAGGGCGTTTCTGCGAAGGTGCACCTCGCCTTGGGAGAGTTGCCACGCTTCGACGGAGTGCCCGAGGGCGGTCCGCACCTGAACGGCGTCATCTCCATCGGCCCGAGCCTGGAGTATCTGGAGCGAGCCTATGACGACGCCAAGTACGGTGCGCCCTCTAGGCATCCATACCTAGAGGTGTCGATTCCTTCTGTTTCGGACCCTGATCTCGCGGGGCCCGGCAAGCACGTCATGTCGGTGGTGGTTCAGTACGTGCCGTATCGGCTGGCCGAAGGTGAGTGGGGTGCCGCGGCTCGGGAACGACTGGGTGATGCGGTGCTGTCGACGCTGTCCGAGTATGCACCGGGCATCGAGTCCGCCGTGCTTCATCGGCAGGTGCTGACGCCCCTGGATCTCGAGGAGACCTTCGGTCTCCCTGAAGGCAATTCCTATCACGGCGAGCACACCTTGGATCAGTTGATCTTCATGCGGCCCGTGCCCGGTCAGGCCCGATATCGCACCTCGATAGACGGGCTCTATCTGTGCGGGGCGGGGACGCATCCTGGCGGCGGTGTGACGGGTTATCCTGGCTACAACGCCGCGAGAGAGATTGTCGGGGACGGAAAGGGCTGATCAAGGCCTTTCGCGTTTCCGGGCGCGCCGACCCGGTGCACGGCTAGGAGAGTTGCGAGGGCACCCGGCGGTGATCAGTTTCCCCGCGCACCCACCTTGCCACCCAAGGGCAGTACATCATGAAGATTTCCCACGCGCTCCTCTCTGTAGCCCTCCTGCTTCTGCCGGTCTCCATGGTTTCGCGTGCGGCCGACGTCTCTGCCACGCCGCCGCAGAGTCACGAAGACTACCTGCGGGCCAACTACAACAAGACCGAGCATATGGTGCCTATGCGGGACGGGGCGCAGCTCTACACCATCGTGTACTCCCCAAAGGACGACACGAAGGAGTATCCGGTCATGTTGTTCCGGACGCCTTATTCGATCGGCCCATACGAGCCCGACCGGTTCCGCACTCCACTTGGTCCGACCGCCGAGTTCGACCGAGAGGGCTACATCTACGTCTTCCAGGACGTGCGTGGAAAATTCCGCTCGGAGGGCGAGTTCGAGGTGATAAAGCCGCTGGTCCGGGATCGACCCGGGGTGTCGGACACGGACGAGAGCACGGACAACTACGACGCGATCGAGTGGGCGCTGAACTATCTGCCCAACGACAACGGTAAGGTGGGGCAGTGGGGAATCTCCTATCCGGGTTGGCAGACCGTGATGGGAATGATCGATCGGCATCCCGCATTGGTAGCGTCGTCTCCGCAGGCGTCCCCGTCGGACATGTTCATCGGTGACGATTGGCATCACAACGGCGCATTCCGAATCATGTACGCGTTCAGTTGGCTGTCTGGGAACGCTCGTGTGCGGAACGCTCCTACAACGACTCGGTCGGGTCGTTTCGACTACGGCACACCTTGGGGGTACGAGTTCTTCCTGAACGCCGGGTCGGCCGCCAACATCGACGAGATGTACTTCCAGGGTGACGTGATCGCTTGGAACGATTTCATGGAGCACGGCACGTACGACGAGTACTGGCAGCAGCAGAACGCGCTACTCCACCTAGACGGCATCGACCACGCGGTGCTGAACGTGGCGGGGTGGTTCGACACGGAGGACTTCTACGGCCCGATGTCGATCTACCGGACCGTCGAGGAGATGAGTCCGGCCAGCCAGAACACACTGGCGGTGGGGCCTTGGCTCCACGGCGGATGGCGGAGTATGGAGGGCGATTTCTTGGGCTGTGTCGAGTTTGATACTCCCACATCACTCGACTACCAGGCGCAGGTGCAGGCGCCGTTTTTCCGACATCACCTCAAAGGGGAAGGGGACTGGAGCGCTCCCGAAGCCGTGGTGTTCGAGACCGGCCGTAACGAGTGGCGAAGCCTCGACCGGTGGCCCCCGCGTGGGGTGTCCGCCATCAATCTCTATCTGCGTGATGACGGTGCTCTTTCCTTCGACGCGCCCACCGACCGTGGCGAGGCTGCGTCCGACAGCTACATAAGTGATCCGAATCATCCCGTGCCGTTTTCGGCCGAGATTCGGACGACGCTGGGACACCTCTGGAAGGTGGAGGACCAGCGCTTTGCTTCGACCCGTCCTGACGTGCTCACCTACGTGTCCGAACCTCTGACGGAGGATCTGACGATCGCCGGCCCGATCTTGGCGGATATCTATGCCTCGACGACCGGAACGGACTCGGACTGGATCGTAAAGCTGATCGACGTCTATCCGGGTGATGCTTCGCCCAGTGAGTCCTGTGACGTGCCGATGGGTGGTTTCCAGATGCACGTTGCCGGCGAGATCATGCGAGGGAAGTTCAGGAACAGTCTAGAGAATCCCGAGCCGATGGTGCCCGGTGAGGTCGCCCGTATCGACATCGACCTAAAGGACAAGTTCCACACGTTCCTGGCGGGGCACCGCATCATGGTGCACGTGCAGAGCTCCTGGTTCCCGGCGTACGACCGAAACCCGCAGACGTTCGTCGATATCTATCACGCAGAGCCCGAGGACTACCAGGTGGCCACCCAGACGATTCATCGGTCAGTGGAGAGCCCGTCCCACTTGGTCTTGGGGGTGATGCGGTAGGCTTGGCAACGCTCGCGCCGGCTGATCGTAGTCATAGAGGGAGGAGAACCACATGGATGCGATAGATAGCACGGTGTTTCGGGTCAGTGGACTCCCCTGGGTTTCGCTGGTAACAATGCTTTTCCTCAGCGGATGCGGCGGTGTGTCCCAAGACGGAGGCTCGATTGGGGGTGTCCCCATGCCTCCGGGGGGCGGGTAGGGTCGACCTAGTCCCGCTTCGCCCACAACAGGAGCGGCGTCAGGGGTCTTCGACGGTCTGGTGAGCGGAAAGATCACGGCGCCGGACGACAGCGAATTCGACATCGTCTTCGTCGAGCTTATCGAAGCTCCGGCACGTGTTATCCACCGTGTTCGTGCGCGCGTGGGCCAGAGCTACCGCATCCCCTATTCGTGCGGCATGGTGAGTTTGCCGTTCGCTTCATCTCTTCAGAAATGTCTACGCCCTACGTGCGACATCTCGGACGATGCGGCCGACACGTTGTGAACTACAAGTTCCCTCGATAGGAGGAGAGCGGTGCAGCAGAAGGACCAACGCTCGGACTGATCTCCTCGTCAGGGCATCCGCGCCGCGGTTCCCAATCCTGCCCCATATCCCTCGATCTCGATCACCTTCACGATCTCCTGCGTGGCGGTGTCGATGACCACCACAGTCCCAGCCCGCGCATTGCCTCCCGTATCGTACCTCGGAGTGTACATGTGCTCGTACTTGCTGTGCCCAGGGGGCATCTCAAGGTTGCGGCTAGCGATATATGCGAAGCGTCCGTCGGGCGAGGTGGCGGCCCCGTGCGGCTGCGCAAGCCCGTTGCCTTCAATGACTTTGGCCACCTCACGGGTTTCCATATCGATCACGGTCGCCGTGTTGTCCCAGTTGTTCCCCACGTAGACCCACCGTCCATCGGGTGTGAACGTCGGATGCCAGGGAGCGGCGTTTACGGCGATAGTGTCGACGGGAATCATGTCGGCCTGTTCGAGGTCGAACACGAACACCGAGGCGGTGAGTTCGGTGGTGCCCACCATCCAGCGACCGTCTGGAGAAGTCGCGAACCCGATAAACGTGTGTGGGCGATCTCCGCCCAGGTCGGCGAGCTCTAGCGCCTCGTCCTCCGGATAGAACGACGCGATCTGGTTGACCGACAAGCTGGCCGTGAAGACCGTCCCGGTCCCGGGCTGCACGGCCAATGCGTGGGGCCTGGGTATGAAGATTCCCACCTCTTCGAAGCTCATGTCCGACCGCCGGATGACCCCGATCTCTTGTGGTGGAGATACCGCAGCCATAGACCGCGCCGCGTAGAGGTTCTCTCCAGCCGGATCGACCGCCAAGAGCCCGGGGCGGACGAAATCAATCTGCGCGACGAGCTCGTTCTGCCGGTCGAACTTGAGGATCTGGTTCGACGCGATCAGCGAGAGGTACCAATATGACCCATCCGGCTCCACGGCGATGTGATGGGGCCAGGCGTTAGCGGGTAGCCCGAGCGGCTGGAGGTCGACGGTGCGAACGACTTGGTTCGTTTCCATGTCGATCACCGACACCACGGCTTCGCTCTGGTTGGCGGCATAAAGGAGATGTTCTGCGTCGGCGAACGGGATCTCACCGGAAGCCGAGGGAGCACCCGCATTGATCCAGGTACTCAGAACCTCCACCTCGTCGTCGGTGAGCCCCTCCGCATCGAGCTCTATTGGATGGGGGCCCCCGACGAACTTCGTCGTCAGTTCGATCAACAGTGATCGGGCGGCATCGTACGCGATGACGGCCTCACCGTGGTCGGATCCTGCGATCGTGCTTTCCCAAGAGTCGAGACTGAGCCCCCGTGCGGCTTCGGGGCCCGTGTGGCAACTCACACACTTGGTGTCAAAGACCTCCTGCACGTCGGCGTAGTGCGCAGCCTGCTCGGACGCGGTCTCGATGGGCCCGGCGCCGTCGCCTGGAGCGGCTGATGCGGTCGCCACCAGTGCAGCTCCGATGACCGTTATGAACAGCAGAAAACCGGTGGTGGCCTTCACGTCAGTCTCCATGAGAAACAAGGCGAGATCGTAGGTGCAGAGCCGTTCAGGCTCGCTGGCCTCAATGTTAATGACTTGGAACTTTCCGTCCAAGAACGGCGATATTCTCTTCTATACACCCGAACGAAGCCGTGAGAGCCGGATCTGCCAGATTGAGCCGGCAGTGCTGGGGCGCGGTTTCCGATCCAAACGATGCGCCGACGTTCCACCTACGGAATTCTATGGACTACATGTTTAGATGTCCGGGGCGAGTGCGACACACTCTCGCTTCCCTCTTAGTCATGGTGACCGTGGGCTTCGGTCCCCGAGCAGTGACGGCGCAGAGTGACTACGAGGTCATGGCCGTATCCGATGGGGCGACGCTATCCGGCCGCGTCGTATTTCACGGCGACGTACCACCTGCTCGAAGACTCTTAGTCACCAAAGACGAGGAGGTGTGCGGCTTCGGTTACATTGAGCGCCACGAAGTTGCCGTTGGTGCGGAAGGGGCGCTCGAGGGGGCGGTCGTCTACATAGAGAGAATCACTCGCGGGAAGGAGTGGGTCGATCAGTCGCGCCGCGTCGTGGACCAGAAGGATTGCTCGTTCCAGCCCGACATGCTCGTCGCGCCGCGCTGGGCCGAGATGGACATTGTGAACAGCGACCCCGTGCTCCATAACATCCATGCCTGGGAGCTGATGGCTGACCGTGGCAGGACACTCTTTAACCTTGGTCAACCTCCGGAGAAGGAGGTGATCACCCAACCGCTCCGCCCCCGCCGTGGGAATCAGATCCGTCTCGAGTGTGATGCCCACGACTTCATGCAGGGATGGATCTTCGCCGCCGATAGTCCCTACGCCGTGGCTACGGGGGACGACGGCATCTTCGTGTTGGAGGATGTCCCGCCCGGTGAGTATACGATCAAGGTCTGGCATCCGGTCTTGGGAATGGCGGAGCAGGTCGTGACCTTGAGTCCCGGCCAAATGAGTGACCTCGGGTTCGACCTGACGGGCGGTATGGCCGGCCCAGAGGAGGCGGGGCCCGGGCCCGCGCAGCTCCCCGCCCAACGAAGAGTCTAGGCCGAAACCGCCTCGTCGGGCTCGAGAATCACGTCGTAATGTTGGGAGCGCGCGTCGAAACGCGAGAGCACGGCTCGGGCTATGTCTGGCACGTGCGCGACCTCGTAGTCCTCGCCCATGAACGAGCGCACCGAGTCGAGTGAATCGAACCACATCCAAGGGCGGTGACCATCTCGGCGGTCTCTTCGATCGTCTCGGGTCGGCTCCCGCTGGCGGATTTACCACGGACGCTTCGACCGGTGCAGTAAACGGTGGCTCCCGCTTCACCGAGCATGGTGGCGATGCCACGGCCGGTGCCACGAGTCGCTCCGGCCACAACGGCTGTTTTCCCGGCAAGTGGAGTCACGGCGGAGCTACCCCGTGTGCTGCGTGGTGCCCTCATAGATCTCGAGAGCCTGGGCGTGCCTTACCGTCATCTTGGGACGACCTCGGGTGTTCCCCATGGACGCGGCACCGTATTCCCCGTCCTTGTTGATCGCGACGAACTTTTCCGACGGGAAGTAGTTCGGGTTCACGTTCCGGTACTTGTGTACGATCAGATCGCACGCGTCTTCACACGCCTGCTGAGGTGAACGCCCCTGGCTCATGCGCATGACGATGTAGAAGGAGGCACAGCACTTGATGACGTCTTCGCCGCGACCGGTCGCGCCTGCGGCGCCGGTGTCGTTGTCGACGTAGAGGCCGGCTCCGATGATCGGAGAGTCACCGACGCGCCCGTTGATCTTCCAGCTCAGGCCGCTCGTGGTCGTAATACCGGAGACGTCACCGTTCGAGTCGACGGCGAGCACGTTGGTGGTGCCGTAGTGAAAGTCGACCTTCTCCTCCCAACTGCTACCCATTCCGGTGCCAGCCGGTGGGAGCAGGTGGTCCGGGGGCCCGTAGTCGTCCCGGTCACTGTGCTCCTCGCGCCAGCGGAGCCAGACATCGCGGGACTTCTCGGTCATCAGGTCTACTTCCTCGAAGCCGAACGACTTCGCGAAGTCGAGGGCGCCCTTACCAGTGAGCATCACGTGATCCGTTCGCTCCATGACCAGACGGGCAACTGAAGCGGGTGTCATGATGTTTTCCAAAGACGCGACCGATCCGGCGTTGTAGGTCTTTCCGTCCATGATAGACGCGTCGAGTTGGACCACGCCGTACTCGTTGGGCAGACCACCATACCCGACGCTCGTGTCCTCGGGGTCCACCTCGATCACGTTTGCGCCCCGTTCCACTGCGTCCAAAGCGGAGCCGCCCCCGTCGAGGATCTCCCATGCCTGACGCATGGCCTCTTGGCCGGTTTCGTTCGAGTGACTCGTGATGATGAAGGGAGTACCCGCAGGGCTCTTGGGCGGGTCGGCGATACCGTCGGGTAGATGCCCCAGCGCGAATGCCCCGGCCCCCACGCCTACACTGTGGCGGAAAAAATTCCGCCGATCGATCCCGGATGACTTGTTACTCATCGTCCTGCTCCATCTGTGCGTAAGACGTCCGCATGCCCCGCTCATCGGTGACGTACAGATCGATGCTAGGGCTTACCTGGACGATGTGGCAAGCGGGTTGGCCTTGAGCGAGGGCCGGCCACGGCGCAGGTTGTCTGCGAACAACGGATCCCAAGCCTTGCTAAACAGAAGGGGGCGTCATGCCTACCGATCGAAGAGACTTCTTACGGCTCTCCTCCGCTGCCGGGGTAGTGCTAGGCGTAGGCGGCATTCCGGCGTCTTTGTTTGCCTCGGCTTCGAGGGTCCCGATCAGCGGTTCTCCGCGAGCGTTGCGTATCCTCATTCTGGGCGGCACCGGCTTCATCGGACCCTTTCAGGTGCGTTACGCGTTGGAGCGTGGCCACACCGTCACGCTGTTCAATCGGGGCCGGACGAATGCCGACATGTTTCCGGAGGTCGAGACACTGATCGGCGACCGGAACGGCCAGCTCGAGGCTCTGCGTGGACGGAACTGGGACGTGGTGATCGACAACTCGCGGTCAAACCCCGACTGGGTGCGCATGTCCGCGGAGTTCCTGAAGGACTCGGTGGATCGCTATTTCTACGTTTCATCTCGGTCCGCATACGCCGACACGAGTCGCGTTCCCATGACGGCGGACGCGCCGGCGTTCACGTATGAGACGGCTGGCGTGCCACGGGACTCCGAGCGACTGCCCTACGGGCTGGCCAAGGCGCTCTCGGAACGAGCGGCGCAGCGCATCTTTGCGGGACGTACCAATGTGGTGCGCCCGGGGCTCATCATCGGACCCGGTGACGAGACCGATCGGTTCACGTATTGGCTCGTCCGCATCGATCGGGGCGGCGAGGTGTTGGCTCCCGGGGATCCCTCTGACCCAATTCAGATCATCGATGTGCGCGACTTTACGGAGTGGATGATCCGGATGGCGGAGACCGGGCACACCGGCGTGTTCAACGGGGTCGGTCCGGCCACTCCTCGTCCTCTCGCTGAACTCCTGTACGGGATTCGCGCCGTTACTACGGCGGAGACCACGTTCACCTGGGTGAACTATGATTTCTTGACCGACATCGGGATCCGGCCCTATTCGGATATGCCGGTGTGGATGCCTCCGACCGCCGGCCGGCAGGGGTTCGCTCGTTTCGACCTCAGGCCCGAGGTGGAGGCGGGGCTTACCTTCCGGCCGCTGGCCGTGACTGCGCAGGACACGCTCGAGTATCACTTTTCCCGACCGCCGGAGCGGCAGGCGGAGCTTCGCGCCGGTATCTCCGCCGAGCGCGAGGCCGAAGTGTTGGCCGCCTGGCAGGCACGATGACGGAGGAGTACGGTTCCGACGGTCGTATCAGAGGAAAGTGGCGTGACCCCCTGAAACGAGACCAGTCCGGATGTTAGGATTCGGATCTGGTCGCAGGTTCAGCCAGGAGGTCTGCAATGAGCAGGAGACGACACACAGCCGAGCAGATCATCACTGGCACTTCGAGAGGCTGAAGTAGGTCTGGCGAACGGCAAGACGATAGCGATGATCAGCCGAGAGCTCGGGATCAGTGAGCAAACGTACTACTGCTGGCGCCGCGAATTTGGTGGAATGAAGGTGGATCAGGCCCGGCGCCTCAAGGAGCTAGAGCAGGAGAACGGGCGGCTTAAGCGAGCGGTGGCCAACCTGACGGTCGACAAGCTGATATTGGAGAAAGCGGCCGAGGGAAACTTCTGAGCCCCGAGCGTAGACGGCGATGTGTGGTGCGTGTTCGCCAGCGATTCGGGGTAAGTGAGCGTTGGGCATGTGATCATGTTCAGCTTCAATCCGTTCTGGAGGAGCGAGACTCTGGGGTCGTACGGATTGGTGTTCAACACCATCATGCACTACCGCAGCCTGGCGACCGGGACAGAAAGGCCCATCACCGACTAAGAGGAGATCGGAGCCAATGAAGATTCTGGCTTTCAGTGATCTACATCGTGACCGGGGCACGGCCCGTGCTCTCGTCGAGCGAGCGGAGGACGTGGATGTGGTGGTCGGTGCCGGTGACTTCGCGGTCCAGCGCGCTGGCATCGACGATGTAGTTGAGATTCTGAGCGAGATTTCTCGCCCAACCGTGCTCGTCCCGGGGAACGGGGAGTCCGACGAAGAGCTACGGATCGCCTGCCGGGAATGGGACGCTGCTCATGTGTTGCATGGAGCAGGGGTGGCGATCGACGGCGTCGAGTTCTTCGGGATCGGTGCGGGGATTCCGGTCACGCCCTTCGGCTCTTGGAGTTTTGATCTGACCGAGGGTGAGGCGACGACGCTACTCGAGTCATGCCCGAAGAACGCCGTGCTGGTGAGCCATTCGCCCCCGTACGGACACGTCGACCTGGCCGGTGGAGCGCATCTTGGCAGCCATGCTGTGCTCGCTACGGTCGAGCAGGCTGAACCCCGGTTGGTCGTATGTGGTCACATCCACGGTTGTTGGGGCCAGCGATCCACGGCCGGGTCGACGAACATCCTCAACGCCGGCCCGAGCGGACACATCCTCGAAGCCTGAGGGGACCCCGCCGCGTACTCCCCACTGGCGGTCGGTTGTAGTGGCCATGTTCGCGACCCTCGCCCCGGCGCTTACAACCACGCGAGCCGATCCGGCGGGGTCACTTCGGGCGGAGTAACTGGGCAGTGGCCGGTACGTTGCCCTCGTACTACAATCCTTGTCCCCCAAGCCGAACACTGGGAGTGCACCCACACGGCATCACTTATCCGGGTAGGGATCATCATGAAGACGTTGAGATATGTACCGAGGTTCGCTGTCCTGGTCTCGTTGCTCGCGCTGGTTTCGTGCGGCGGAGCCGAGGTGGGCCAGGAGTCCGAGGCCGATCTGGTCGAGCGCGCCCGGGGCATCCACGAGCGGGTTATCACGCTGGATACCCACAACGACATCTCGCCCGCCAACTTCACTGAAGAGCGGAACTACACCATGGACCTGCCCACGCAGGTCAACCTTCCGAAGATGATCGAGGGCGGCCTGGACGTTTCGTGGCCGGTCGTGTTCGTGGGCCAGGGCCCGCTGACCGACGAGGGCTACGCCGCTGCGACGCAGTCGGCCATGGACAAGTTCAACGCGATTCATTGGCTGACCGAGGAAAAGGCTCCGGACCAGATCGAGCTTGCCTATACCTCGGACGACGTTCGCAGGATCGCTGCGTCCGGTAAGAAGGTGGCCATGATCGCTATCGAGAACGCGTACCAGGTCGGCGTTGACCTGGACAACATCCGGAAGTTCGAGGAGTTGGGTGGCCGCTATATGTCACTGGCTCACAACGGACACAGCCAGTTCTCGGACTCCAACACTGGAGAGCGAGACGGCGTGTGGTTGTATAACGGTCTCAGCGAGCTCGGTCGACAGGCCGTGGCTGAGATGAACAAGTGGGGCATCATGATCGACATCTCCCATCCGTCCAAGCCGGCGATCATGGAGATGTTCGAGTTGTCCCAGGCCCCTATCATGGCTTCGCACTCCGCGGCCAGGGCCCTCGGTGACGTTAGCCGTAATCTCGATGACGAGCAGCTGGTGGCGCTGAAGGAGAACGGTGGTGTCGTACAGACCGTTGCCTTCCGCAGCTACGTCGATCCGGTGAAGAACACGGCCAACCGTGAAGCCGAGGATGGGCTCTTTAACGAAATCGCCACCGAGATGGGCTTTGCGATGCTCGACCGTCGCGCGGTCAGGGATCTCGGTATGGAGGACAGGGCTGCCTACGACGCGCAGATGGATGAGCTACGCGAGATGGCCGGCCCGCGGATGGAGGCAGAGGTCACGTCGGTGGCGCCTCCGGTGGACGTGTCGGACTTCGTCGACCACATCGACTACATGGTTGAGCTCATCGGTCTCGAGCACGTCGGAATCAGTTCGGACTTCGACGGTGGCGGCGGCGTCACCGGTTGGGATTCGGCCGCTGAGACGTTCAACGTCACGCTCGAGCTGGTGCGCAGAGGCTACACCGAAGAAGAGATCGGCCAGCTCTGGAGCGGCAACATTCTGCGGGTGCTGGACGAGGTCCAGGCGGTCGCACGGGAAATCCAAGACGCCAGTTAGGGCTTGAAGGGTGCTTCCGGCTAGTCGCTGATGCGGCTAGCCGGAGGGACCTGTCTTACTCGTAGAGCACCCCAATTATCGGCTGGCGCGCCAGGTTTGCAGCAGCTCCGACTAGGTGGACGTGGTGCTCGAACTAGGCGCCTATCCGGCCGACCGAGTGATCTCCAGAATCCGGTCCACATCATCCTCATTGTTGTATGCGTGGAGCGAGAAGCGGAGCACACCCTTCCGGATCGACAGGTGCACGCCCTCCTGGGTCAAGGAGTCGTGTAGTGCGTTCAAGGCGGGGTCGTCCGCGGAGTAGTGACGTCCACCGCCTGCCTCACCCAGTGCGACGATGTTGCCGAGGTGCGGCCCCGGACTTCCCCCGCACACGGGAAGCCCCATCTCGAGGAAACCCTCCGCCAAACGTCCCGCCAAGCGGCGAACGTACGCGTCGATGGCCGGGGTCCCCAACTGGTTCAGTAGATCGAGGGCCGCCTTCACGGCGGTGATCCCCAAGTAGTTGTAGTTGCCGCCGTCGAAGCGCCTCGCTGCCGGTGCGTATTTGAAGTCCTTGCCGGTAAGAGCCGTTTCGTGCGCCCCCTCTTCGAGGGTCACTGAAAAGCGGGCAAGAGCCGCCGGCACCATCTCTTCGGCATACTCCTCGCGGCAGTAGAGGAAGCCCATACCGTAACACGAGAGCAGTCCTTTCTGTGTGGCCACCGCGAAGGCATCGATACCGAGCGCCTCGACATCGGTGTCCAAAATGCCGATAGACTGAGCTGCGTCTACCACGACGCGGGCGTTGTGGCCTCGGCAGGCGTCGGCGATGGCTGCTACGTCTGTGATGAAGCCGGGTGAAAACGTGACCGTGGACACCGATACGACCCGGGTCCGCTCGTCCACCGCCGCCATCAACGTGTCCAAGTCGAGAAACCCGTCGTTGGGTGCGACCGTGCGCACCTCGACCCCGTAGCGCCGAGCCGCGTTGTACCATGGGTTCACGTTGGCCGGATGCTCGAGTTCCGGACACATGACCACATTATCGCCCGCGTTCCACACGATTCCCGAGGCGATGTGGTTCATCCCGTCTGACACGTTCTTGAGGAACGCGATTTCGTCCGGAGCAGCATTTACTAGGTTCGCGAAGGTCACGCGCGTGCCTTCCACCAGGTCGAACGACTCTTCCTTTCTCCAACCCAGCCCGGTACGGCGTCCTAGGTACGCCGTGATGGCATCCTGGACCTGAACCGGCATCAGCCCTCGCTGGGCAACGTTCGTAAAGACGCCCTCCGACGTCCCTGGGAAGTTGCTTCGGAAGTCTGCAAAAGTGTCGCTGCTCATATCCGTGCTCATGCCGCCGCCTCGGTCGTGTGCCGTTCGGAGTGGGAAACGATGGCTGTGCCCACCATATCTCCCATGACGTTGATCGTCGTGCTGCCCATGTCGATGAGTCGGTAGATGCCCGCCACGATCGCGGCGATCTCTAGAGGGAGACTGAACGCCTGCACGAAGATGAGCGCGATCACCAATCCGCCACCCGGGATGCCACCGGAGCCCTCGGACAGCACTAGGCCGATCAAGATGATGCTGATCTGGGAGGCCAAGGTGAAGTCTATACCCGCCGCCTGCGCGGTGAACAGTAGGACGCCGGCAAGCATGATGGACGTACCGTCTTTGTTCAATTGGGCGCCCAACGGAAGTGTGAACGAGTAGATACGCTGCGGGAGGTTCAGCCGGTCCTCCGCGATCTCGAACGCCACGGCGAGGCTCGCCAAGCTGCTACACGTTGCGACGGTGGTCGCCCATAGCGTGCCCGTCTGCTTCAGGAAGTGCACAGGGGAGTGGGGCGTGAGCACGCCGAGGAGAGTCATATAGACCACGACCATGGCCGCCTGCGCTAACCACATGCCCCCAATGAAGAGTGCCAGCGGTCCGAAGATCTGTGATCCGTACTGGCCCAGCGTGGCGGCGGCCAGCGCGCCGATGCCTATCGGTCCAAACCACATGATGACGTCGACCAACTTTCGGAGCAGTTCGGCGACGAGCCCGAACCCGGAGCGAAGTGGAGCCCGGCGGTCTTCCGGCAGGAGGACCGTAGCGATCCCTAGGAACAACGCAAACACTACGATCTGGGAGACTTTGCCGGTCGCGAACGCCTGGAATGCGTTCTCCGGGAAGAGGTCCAGGATCACATCGACCACCGAGGGGACGTCCCCTACCGAGGGGCTCGTGTCTTCGGTGAGTGTCATTCCGAGCCCCGGCTTCAGCAGGTGCATCGAGGTCAGCCCGAAGACGAGGGCCAGCGTCGTGGTCAGGACGTAGTACGAGAGAATCTTGCCCGCCAACCGACCGAGTGTCTTGAGGTCGACGAGACTCGTAATGCCGGCCAATAGGTTGAAGAAAACCAGGGGAATGGCCGCCATGACCAGTAGCCGGATGAACAGGTCGCCGAGCGGTTGTACAACGGTCGCTCGCTCACCGAGGGCCATGCCCACGATTCCGCCCAGCACCATAAAGAGCAGGATCTTCGAACCGAGGGAGAGTCCGCGATACCGAGACCAAAGCGTGGCAGGTCTGTCCCCACCCGTCGAATCAACCACCGGGGCATCAACCACTGAGGTGCTCCAGCGCCCGTCGGACGAGTTCCGGATAGTAGGTGCGGAAGTTCTCCCGTGTGAGCACCACCAACTCGTCGGGGTGGGCCGGGTTGCCCTCGAGGATCTCTCCGTTTGGGCGCACGGTATGGCCAATACCCCACATGAAGCGGGCCACTGGTTGCTCGGTCCCTGGGAAGTGAAGTACTTCGTCCCACTCCCATGTGTTGCTGTAGCCGCCCGGGGTCATCCCGACGATGTGCCCCAGCGAGTTGTCCTTGATGATGGAAGCGAACTGGTCTAGGTGGGAGCCGCGTCTCGGGACGAAGAACGCCACCATCCGACCTCTGAAGTGCACTGGGGCAGGCTGAAGAATGCCGTCCGAGTCCTTCGGCGCGTGGGCGAGCTTGAAGGGCACATCGTTCGTGTATATGGCGCCGGCTGCCACGGAGTCGGCCACATCGGTATCCAGCCAATCCATCAGCCAGGACCCGTCGTCCAGGGCCTCCTGCACTCCCGAGTCCAAGGACCCGCCTGATGCGATCTCCTCCCGCTTCTGGTCCGTGAAGAGGGGCACCACGTCGCTGACGCGCAGGTTGCCGAACGTCGTTTTGAACGGGTTCGGAGTGAAGCGTTGCACCGCATAGGCGCCCGCCGAGCCCCCGCGGCTCCGGGTCCCGTCGATGATGAGGTCGTAATCCAACCAGCCGCTTTCATCCGCCATGTCCATCAGCTCGTCGACGTCGGCGATCATCGTCTCGCGAAAGCCATACCACGTGAGAATCAGGACGTCCGTACCGTTTTCCGGGAGATAGAGGTCGTAGGTCGGCGTCGAGTGTTCCAGGAGGAAGTCCGGATAGTGCGGCTCCGCCAGGTTCGCCCATGGGATTGATTCGGGGTGTAAGTAGGGCAGGGCCACGGAAGTCACGCCGTTCTCGCCGTCGAACTCCATCTCTAGAGCATCGCCGTAAAAGGAGGACGGCATGAGGGCTGAGCGGGCGGTCATGTCTTCGGCTAGCCGCCACCGCAGGTTCGGTCGATAGGACGACGCCTGATAGGGTCGAACGGCCTCCTCGTACTCGGCGACCGAACGCCCGTTGATGGAAACCACACGGTCACCCGGCTGGACCCCGCCGCCCGGAAAGTGAGCCTCATTCTGAGAGACGTCGGCCACGAAGTAGACGGTGGGATCGCCATAATCGGGGAGGATCTTTATCGGTGCGAGAAACACCGGGTCCTCTCCTCCTTCCACTCCCGCCGACGGGAACAGGCGGAGTCCGCCGGGGACAAGACCCACGTCCAGGTGTCGGTCGTTGCGGGCGTTACTCACCTTCTTGAGCGCGTAAAAGAGCCCCTCCTCCGTATCGGCCGTTATGAACTCGTCTCGGAGAGATGCCATCGACGCCAGCGGGTCGATGCCCCAGTGCTCGTCCTTCACCGGAGAGAAGGCCTCGCGAGAGACGGTCAGCGCCAGGATTGTGTCGAAGAGGGCGGCTCTCAGTTCCGGTGTGCCGGCTCTCGATGCCTCGTCGCTCGCTGTACACGCCGATGCAACGGTGAGTATCAGGGCGGAGAGGAAGTGCCCCCATCTACGAACGGTCATGTGTTTCATCGCCTATCCCTCACAAGGATCCAGCTTCGGTGATCCACAAGGAGTTAGGCGACCGCGACCGTGTGTCAACCGCAGGGTTAGGCTAGGACACGCTCGACTTCATCGACCGCTCCGGCCTGGGCGGCCAGTAGATCGTCCACCGAGTTAATTTCGGGTGCCACGTAGCCCTCGCCCTCAGCCGGATTCATGTCGTACTCCTCCGTCGTGAGCACGCCGGCACCCCATTCCGGCATCTCCGCGATATGACCAGCAAGCCTGCCGAGCGTCATCGACTTCTCGTGCGGTGCCCAGTCGGCTTGTGACATGGGGTCTCCTTAGGGTATTTCGGACGAACTATCGGTTTTTGTTCGGGCTCCCACCTTACGAACTTTCTTCCGCTGGTGCAGGACTCATCTGACTAGGGGGGGGCTCCAGCAGCCCCCCGCACCACTTGCAGTGGCTCGCGTCCCAGTCGTGCCCATCCCGCTCGCAGCCGGGGCACTTTGGTCCGCGCTGCGAGCGAGCCGTCTCCACGATCTCCGCGGTCAGGATTCCCGTCGGCACGGCGATAATGCCGTACCCCATGATCATGACCACGCTGGCCAGGGCCTGCCCGAGCGGTGTCTGTGGAGTGATGTCTCCGAAACCGACCGTCGTCAGCGTCACGATGGCCCAGTAGACACTCTGGGGCATGCTCGTGAACCCGGATGCTTGATCCTCGATCAGATACATGAGTGAGCCGACGATGACCGTGATGCTCAATACTGCCATCACAAACACCGTGATTTTATAGCGACTCGCCCTTAGGGCCTGACCGAGCACCCGGGCCTCTCCCATGTAGCGCGCGAGTTTTAGGATCCGAAAAACACGCAGCACCCGGAGGATTCTGACCACGGTCAGAACCTGCCCGCCTGGGAACAACAGCGAGACGTAGGTCGGAAGGATAGCCAGCAAGTCGATGACACCGAAGAAGCTGCGGGCGTATACGGTCGGTCTGCCCGCGCACCAGAGACGCGCCACGTACTCCGCCGTGAAGAGCACCGTGAAGAACCACTCCGCACTGCGGAGCGCGCCACCGTATTCTAGCTGGACCGACGCGACACTCTCCAACATGATGACCGCGACGCTCACCAGGATGGCGGCGATCAAGACAACATCGAACGTGCGTCCAGCCGTCGTCTCGGTCTCGAAGATCACCTCGTACATCTTTTGACGCGCGGGCGAGGCTCCGGGGGGTGGTTTGAGGTCGATTACTTCCGGCAAGTTGAGGCTCCTCGGGTGATTTCAGAGAGTCGCGCGGTAGTGTAGCCTTACTCCGAAACGTGAGCCACCGCTGGCCCGCCAGGTCACGGAGTGGATCCACAGAAAGGGATGAGGTAGCCATGCTCGAGTCTCACAACGGGTTCGCCCGAAACTTGGCCGCCTATGTGCCCGCGCGCCGAGCCAGCCGCATGGATCCCGTTAGGGCATTGAAGGCAGAGTAGGCGCGAGCCTCGGATTCCCGGTCATCCGGGCTGGATCCCTGGAATCCGAGTAAACCCCCAGGCGGACTTCTGGATCAAAAATCGGTGAGTCTCGACCGCGCATCGGGCCAGGGTGAATCAATATCCTTGGGGAATCCCGCTCAGCGCTTCGTTGAGTATATTTCACGGCCGTAGAAGTATCGATTCAAAGCAGCCGGACGAACCCGATGGAAGATCGAGAAGCTATGGAGACCGTTACCGAAGCGCCGAAGGCGCCCGCGATGCACGTGGATATCGAAGTGATCCAGGCGAAGATCCAGGAGGAGAGCGCTTTCGTGAGCCGCCTTCAGGACGAAGTCGCCCGAGTGATCGTAGGCCAGCGCTACATGGTCGAGCGCCTGCTCATCGGCTTGCTCGCCGATGGCCATGTGCTCATGGAGGGAGTCCCAGGGCTCGCCAAGACGCTGACGGTCAGCACCTTGGCAAAGGCCATCCGGACGTCCTTCCAGCGTATCCAGTTCACTCCGGACCTCCTCCCGGCCGACTTGATCGGGACGCTGATCTACGATCCGAAGTCGTCGGAGTTTCAGACCAAGAAGGGTCCGATCTTCTCCAACATTATCTTGGCGGACGAGATCAACCGATCCCCGGCCAAGGTGCAAGCGGCTCTCTTGGAGTCGATGCAGGAGCACCAGGTCACGATCGGGGAGAACACCTACCCGCTCGATGACCCGTTCTTGGTTCTCGCCACCCAGAACCCGATCGAGCAAGAGGGGACGTACCCTCTCCCCGAGGCACAGGTCGATCGCTTCATGCTGAAGCTCTCGGTGGGTTATCCGAACAAAGACGAAGAGCTGGAGATTCTTCGCCGGGTCGCCGGAGGCCCGATGGCCGAGGTGTCTCCCGTCATCACGCCGGAGGAGATTCTCAGGGCGCGGGCTGCGGTGCAGATGATCTATATGGACAGCCAAGTGGAGCGCTACATCGTGGAGCTGGTGTTCGCCACGCGCGATCCGGCGAACCATGGGCTCGACGATCTCGTAGATCTCATCGACTACGGGGCGTCCCCTCGGGCGACGATCAATCTGGCCAAAGCGGCCCGAGCACACGCGTTCCTGCGATGCCGGGGGTATGTGACCCCCGAAGACGTGCGAGCCGTGGGGATGGATGTGCTGAGGCACCGCGTCCTCCTGACGTACGAGGCGGAGGCCGAAGAGGTCACGGCCGAAGAGGTTGTCACACGCATATTGGACAACATCGAAGTTCCGTAGGCGACCCGTGAGAGCCTTCCGCACCGCACTGCCGGAGCCCAGACCGTGATCCCCCGCGAGATCCTCAAGAAGGTTCGTCGGGTCGAGATCACCACCCGGGGTCTCGTGAACGAGGTCTTCTCGGGGGAATACCATTCGGTGTTCAAGGGCCGAGGGATGAATTTCGCCGAGGTTCGCGAGTATCAGTACGGCGACGACATTCGCAGCATCGACTGGAATGTCACGGCGCGCACCGGGAGCCCCTTTGTAAAGGTGTTCGAGGAAGAGCGCGAGCTTACGGTCATGTTGGTGGTGGACGTGAGCGCCTCCGGTGACTTCGGCACGCGGGAGCGTATGAAGGGAGAGGTGGCGGTCGAGATCTGCGCTCTCTTGGCGTTCAGCGCCATCAAGAACAATGACAAGGTCGGCCTGATCATCTTCAGCGACCGTGTCGAGAAGTTCGTGCCGCCCCGCAAGGGACGAGCCCATGTGCTTCGAGTGCTCCGCGAACTGTTCTACCACAAGCCGGAGGGCAGGGGAACCGATATCGCGCGTGCCTTGGAGTACCTGACCCGCGTGGTCCGCAGACGCGCTGTGGCGTTCCTCGTGTCGGATTTCATGTCCGACGGATTCGAGAAACCCATGTCGGTGGCGGGCCGACGGCACGACCTCATCGCCGTGCGATTGAGCGATCAGCGTGAGGAGTCTCTTCCACCCCTCGGGTACGTCGAGTTCGAGGATGCGGAGACGGGCGAACTGTTCATGGCGAACACGTCCGATTCACGTTTTCGGGCCGAATTCAAGGAGAGGGCGGTGAAGGCACGCGAGGGACTCCAGCGTACCTTCCGTCGCAGCCGTGTGGACGTCATCGACATCCAGACCGATGAGTCCTACGTGCAGCCGCTCATGCGTTTCTTCAAGGAGCGGGAGCGGCGTTTCCGATGAGGCGGGTGGCCCTGATTGTGGCGGCGCTGGCCGGACTGTTCCCCACAGGCGCGGCGGCGCAGACCCTGAGAGTACGCACGGCTCTTGACACAACCCTCGTGAGCGTCGGCGATCGACTGCAACTCACGGTCACCGTGGAGCATGCACCGGGCGAGACGGTGGTCTGGCCGGACTCTCTGTCCCTCGTCCCCTTCGAGATTCTGGGTGCCGAGGCGCTGGCCCCTACGAATGTCGAAGGTCGCGTTGTGTCCGGAGCTCGCCTGACCCTCACTGTCTTCGAGTTGGGAGACCTTGAAGTCCCGGCCTTCGATCTGTCGGTCCAGGGGCAGGACGGCTTCTCCACGGTGGTTTCCACAGACGTGTTCGGTGTGACCGTGCAGAGCGTTGGCCTGGACGAAGGCGGCGACATCCGGGCTATCCGGGGTCCGCTCGGGATTCCCATTGGGGTGATCTATGTGCTTCCCTGGCTTCTTCTCCTCGCCACCCTCGGCGCTCTGGGGTACTGGCTTTGGAGGAGGAATCGCCGAGACGACTCCCCGAACCGCCGGTCGGTCATCATCCCCCGGCTCCCGCACGAAGAAGCATACGACGCGCTCGACCGGCTCGAGGCGTCCAGCTTGCTCCAGCAGGGTGAAATCAAGCAGTACCACATCCAGGTCTCGGAGATCATCCGTACCTACGTCGAGGGCCGCTTCGACGTGTACGCACTCGAGATGACAACGGGCGAGATGATGGACGGCCTACGCACGGTCGGAATCGACGCCGACGCACACTGTGCGTTCGAGGCGTTCTTGAATCGGTGTGATATGGTGAAGTTCGCCAAGTTCCGGCCGACCCCGGATGCATGTCGGCAGACGGTGACTGCCGCCCGCGAGTTGGTGGACCGAACTCGTCCTCGGGTCATGGACTTCCCTGGAGAATCGGCGAAGGAATCCGCTGACGAATCGATTCAGCAGTCGCCTGAGGAATCGGTGGATGACTCTGCGGCGGTCGAAGACGTCGGGCCAGCACTCGAGACCGCCGGAGATGGGGGCTGATGTACCGCTTTGAAGATCCATGGTTTCTGATCATTCTCGTGGTCGTGCCGTTCATGGTCTACCGGTACGTATCTCACAGGAAACTGCGGTCGGGAGCCATCCGGTATTCGGACGTGGCGTCACTGAAGCAGGCGGATGTGGGTCGTACCGGTCGCTTTCGTCATAGCCTGTTCGTCTTCCGGATCGTAGCACTGACCGCGTTGATCGTCGCCTTCGCGCGACCGCAGACGGGTGTCACGAGTGAGACGGTCACCGCCGAAGGCATCGACATCGTCTTGGTGATCGACATCTCCAGCTCGATGCTTGCCGAAGACCTGGAACCCAATCGGCTGGAGGCCGCCAAGGCGGTGGCGGCCGATTTCGTGACGGGGCGCCGCAACGACCGTATCGGCTTGGTGGTATTCGCCGGCCAGGCGTTCACACAGGTGCCCCTGACGCTCGACTACTCCGTGGTCACCGATCTCTTGGCCCAAATGGAAGTCGGGATGATCGAGGACGGCACCACGGTGGGCATGGGACTGGCAACGGCGGTCAAGCGTCTGCAGTCCTCGAGTGCCGAGTCCAAGGTGATCGTTCTTCTTACGGATGGGCGCAGCAATACAGGGGAGATCGGCCCTGTCACGGCGGCTCAGATGGCGCAGGCCTTGGGGGTGAAGGTCTACACGATCGGGGCGGGGAGCCTCGGTACAGCTCGAATTCCGGTGGACGACCCGGTCAGGGGCCGACGCTATGTGAACGTTCAGGTCGACGTTGACGAGCCGACGCTTCAAGAGATCGCAGTCCTGACGGGCGGCCGGTACTTCCGTGCGACAGATACCGAGAGCCTTTCCGAGATCTATGGAGAGATCGACGAGCTGGAGACGACTGAAGTCGAGGTGCAGAACTTCACGAGCTATGGAGAACTGTTCCACTACCCATTGGCCGCTGGTCTTCTCCTTCTCGTGCTCGAGGTGGGCGTTGGCCAGACGTACCTCCGTAAGCTGCCCTAGGGAAGGAGACGACCAGTGTTCCGCTTCGCTTCCATCGAGACGCTCTTCGGCCTCGTATTGGTACCCGCTTTGGCGGTGTTCTTCTGGATGGCCTTACGGGCCCGCCGACAGGCGCTGGCCCGATTTGGCGATCTCGATTTGGTACGTAAATTGAGCTTGACAGTGAGCACGAAGGGTCGAGTGGCCAAGGGCGTGTTGCTCCTCGCTGCGGTGTCGTTCCTCGTGCTGTCCCTCGCCAGGCCCCAATTCGGCACGCGGGTCGAAACCGTTCGCACGCAGGGCCAGGACGTGATGGTGGCTCTGGACGTTTCTCTGTCCATGCTTGCGGAGGATGTC